>PDWI01000347.1_pt1 | contig 74581 bp, 69 predicted proteins | sample 1430891 | NCBI WGS metagenome assembly PDWI01 (sample SAMN01162508, study PRJNA174530) | Oral metagenome, whole genome shotgun sequencing project. | biome: Marine environment; feature: Marine mammal; material: Swab sample of the gingival sulcus; isolation source: swab sample of gingival sulcus...
ATACATTACAAGCTTTAAGACTCCACGCCTTCGGCTCTGAGTGACAAAGCTTGTTGTATTGTATAGTGTTTCAAAGCGTGGAATCTTAAGTACATTTTTAAGGCAATAATAATATCAAGACCATTATATTATTTTATAGTATTATTGATATTTAAATAGTTTAAGAAAATAAAATAGCTGGGAAAGTTAAGTAAGGTAGTATAAACTATTAGGAGATGTGTATGAAAAAAAGATTATTCTTACTATTTTTTGCTTTTTTACTTACACTGACAGCTGCTACTGCTGATGGTGTAGGCAAAGTTAGTATGGTAGATGAAATCTCGAGAGATCTTGATAGCTATGTACGTTGTGACGTAAAATTAGATGGCAAGTCGCTTGATTCTGATGTGCCTGCCATACTCTATGTGATAAATTCAGAGACGAGAACACTAGTACCTATAAGGGTAATCACTGAAAAGCTAGGTGTGGATGTCAGGTGGAATGGCAAGACAAAGGAAGTGTCACTTCAAAAGGATGACAAAGAAATAGTTCTTACCATTGATAGCCCAGAAGTTGTAGTTGATGGCAAAGTTGAGAGTCTACCTAGTTCTGTTCCTGCTAAACTCATGAGTTATAATGGCAAAGCTAGAACCCTTGTACCTCTCAGGTTTGTTACAGAAGCCTATGGATTATTGGTCAAATGGGATGGTAAGACCAAGACTGTTTTGCTAGAGAGAAGTGACGAAGAGGATAAAGCTAGTAGCGATGCATCAAAAAATAACAGTGATGAAGATTTTGACGAGGACAAGGATAGGCTTCACAAGGTTTCATCTGTGGTCTTTGATGATTTAGATGAGCCTAAGGAGATTAAGATTACGTTTGAAGAAAACAGAGTGCCTAAGCTCAGGGAGTTTTATCTGAAATCGGATGATAAAATGCCTGAAAGATTAGTTGTGGACTTTAGCAATACTGATATCTCTGCCTTTCATGATTTTTCAAAAGTGAAGGGCATGTTTGAGAAGAAGGTCAATTCTACAGTTATATCAAAAGTAAGATTAGCGCAGTTTTCCATCAATCCCAAAAAGATAGTCAGAATGGTTATTGACTTTAAAAAGCTAAAGATGCATAGCTTGATAAAGAGCAAAAATAGTATAACAATAAAAATTGGAGATGGAGATAAGGTTATCACAAATGAAAATAACAAGTATATTCCTAAGTCATCACCAAAGACTTCAGAAAAGTGTTTTAAGTATGAACGCGTAAAGTCTGGGGAATATGCTGTTCTTAAGTTTTCAGAGGGTGTTTATACTAGATTAAAGAAGGCAAAAGATACTGCAGATGAAGTAATTTTTGAAGCTGGAAAGGATGATGTAGAACTTCTGGGATTGACGAAGAAAATTAATGATGAATTTTTATATAGCTATCAGTTTGATACGTCTGATAAAGAGGTAAATAGGGTTATTTTAAGACCTAAATCTGGTGTTGAGATATATGAAAATCCCTTAACTAAGAATAAGCACATTCATGAAATAGTGATGAAGATTTCATCTGATAAGACGAATTTTCCAAATGACAAGGTGACAATAGTTCTGGACCCAGGTCATGGTGGTTCTGACCCAGGTGCTTTAAGAAGAGATAGAGGGATTAAAGAAGTCCATATTATTGATAAAGCTGTACCTTATTTGAAGCAGTACTTAGAAGATATGGGTTACAGGGTGTTGTTAACAAGAGATAGCGATGTGTATGTAACGCTGTACGGCAGAGTGAAGTACGCGGAGCTGCAACATGCTGATTTATTGGTTTCTATTCATGCCAATACAATAGCGAGGAAAGATGTTAGTGGTGTTGAGATATTTGCCAACAAGAGAAGAGCAGATAAAATTGAAACAGTAAAATTGGCTAAGTCTATTCTTGCATCAATGCTGAAGTATGCCAAGTGTCCAAAAAGAGGTGTAAGAGATTACAATTTATACATCACAAGAGAAGCCTCTATGACTTCTACACTAGTAGAACTTGGCTTTATATCCAATGATGCAGAGCTTGCTAAACTTTTAAACAATGATTACAGTAAGGGCTTGTCAAAGTCAATTGCAGTTGGTATCGATAATTATGTCAAGGCAACGCCTGTTTTGCACAAGAAGCAGGGCGGAGGAACTGGAGCACCAGTTGAAAGTGAGCCTGTTGACAAGACTGTTGCAAAGGAAGTTCAGGTTGATAAAAACAATAACCTGCTTTATCCTGATATGCTAGCTACACTTGTCAATAGAACGCACAAGCTTCCTAGCTACTATGAACCTAGTGATTTAATATATCCTGATGTCCATACCACAATGTCAAATCCAAAACATTCTAGGCTTAGAAGAGTGGCAGCTAAAGCACTTAAGGACTTATTTACAGCTGCTATGGAAGAAGATGATGTGGCATTTAGTTTAATATCAGCTTATAGGGCTTATAGTGAACAAAAGGCTATCTATGATTATTCTGTTGAAATTAGGGGCGAAGAAGAAACTCGTAAAATAATTGCCTACCCTGGCACCAGTGAACATCAAACAGGATTAACAGCAAGTTTGATAGAAAAGGATAATCACCATAACTACGATAGGAGTTTTGGCAGTACAAAGGCTGGGAAATGGCTGAAAAACAACGCCCATAAATACGGCTTTGTCATTCGATATCCAGAGAATAAGACAGAAATTACAGGGTATAATTATTCGCCTTGGCAGCTGAGATATGTCGGGAAGAACTTGGCAGAAAAACTGTATTACAAGGGACTGTGTTTAGAAGAGTATTATAAGAAATAAAGTAATTTCATAGTAAAATTTTAGTCTTCATTCAGAGTCTATGAAATTCCTATAATAAGTTCTAAAAGCTGTTTCCACGCTGTCATTCAGAGGAGAGCCATAGGCTCGACGTAGGAATCTAGCGTGGGTAATATAAATTATATATTCATAAAGTCATTCGAATGCTTAGATTCCTACGTCGCAATGCTCCTCTGAATGACATAAGAGGGTAGGCTTTGCAAGAAAAAGCATTTACTTATTATGAAGTATTTCATAGGGGTTGACTTACAGACTAAAGTTTTACTGGAACTGGTATACAATGGTAACGGTGTTATAAATATTATGGAGGAAATGGTATGATGAAATTAGTGTTGGTGCGTCATGGACAGAGTGAGTGGAATAAATTAAATTTATTTACTGGTTGGACAGATGTTGGTCTGACAGAGCAGGGTGTAAGTGAAGCAATTGAGGGTGGAAAATTACTGAGAGAAAATGGCTATGATTTTGATGTGGTCTATACCAGTTACTTAAAGAGGGCTATTCATACAATGAATTATGTGCTTAGAGAACTGGATAGGGAGTGGTTACCTGTTTATAAGACATGGCGATTAAATGAGAGACATTATGGCGCACTTCAGGGATTAAACAAGGCAGAGACTGCTGAAAAATTTGGGCAAGAGCAGGTTAAAAAGTGGAGAAGGTCGTTTGACATTATGCCACCAGCTCTTGAAAAAAATGACGATAGAAATCCTGCCAATCAGATTCAGTATCGTTGCGAAAATGCAGAGGAACTGCCACTAACAGAAAGTTTAAAAGAGACTATCGAAAGAGCGCTTCCGTACTTTGAAGAGAGAATCAAACCAGATATGTTAGCTGGAAAGAGAGTCCTAGTTGTAGCTCATGGCAATTCAATTAGGTCTCTTGTAAAGTACTTTGACAAGATGTCAAATGAAGAAATTATGGGAGTCAATATACCAACTGGTGTGCCTCTGGTTTATGAATTTGATGAGGACTTTAATGTGCTCAAGAAATATTACTTAGGAGATGAAGACGAGCTAAAAGCAAAAATAGAAGCAGTTAAGAATCAAGCATCTGTCAAAAACAAGGCGTAGTTTCTATGAAGAAGGGAAAGCTCAATAAGATTAGTGATGTTGAGGGTGTAAGTGTAGGGCACTGCACTATTGACGATGGCATTAGGCAGACAGGGGTCACAGTGATAAATCCTTGTGATGACAATGCCTTTTATTCTAAACTACAAGCTGCTACCTATGTGATAAATGGTTTTGGCAAGACGGTAGGTCTGATGCAGATTGATGAAATAGGTCTTCTTGAAAGTCCTATAGCACTTACCAATACACTGTCTGTTGGCAGGGTGCAAGATGCCCTTGTGAGACATATGATAGAAGAGTGCTCACTCCATAAAAAGCCACCACTTTCTATTAATACAGTTGTTGGTGAGTGCAATGATGCTAGGATAAATGATATCCATGACTTTATCATAGAAAAGCAACATGTTGATATGGCTTTTGAAAATGCTTGTAGCGATTTTGACTTAGGCTCTGTTGGTGCAGGAAGAGGTATGGTAGCTTATGGCTTAAAAGCTGGGATTGGCTCAGCATCTAGGGTAGCAGAATATAGAAGTGGAAACTATACAGTAGGCGTGTTATCCCTCTGCAATCATGGAAGAACACATCAGTTGATGATAGATGGTAAAAGAGTGGGTATTGACTTAAAAAAGAAGATACTAGAGAACTTAGAACTTGAAAAGGGCTCTATTGTTATCATTATTGCAACAGATGCACCTCTAAGTGCTAGGCAGTTAAAGAGACTCTCAAAGAGGGCGACTGCTGGAATCGCTAGAACAGGTAGTGAGTTTGGAAATGGAAGTGGTGATGTTGTCATCTCTTTTTCAACGAAAAATAGAGTGCCTGACTATGAGAAGAAAGAAGATATAGTAGAAGTCTCTGAATACTCTTATATGAGCGACTATATTTTAGATGATTTGTTTACTGCTTCTATTGAAGCAGTAGAGGAGAGTATATACAGTGCTTTATACAGTGCTGAGACAGTTGGAAAGTACAAGAGTTTATCCGAACTATCTAAGTGATAAAATAAATAGGGCTATTGGAATAAAAGTATTCCAATAGCTCTGTTTGTTTTTATTGTTTCATTTCTTTTAAAATTTTGATCCACTTTTCCTGTCTGTGTCTGTAAAAACTCTTAGACCAGAGGTAGACGATGTCTGTGATGATTCCTGCACCAATCTCCACTCTATCCGTGTATTCTGTAAAATTCTTTCCAACTTCCCTTAAGATGATATCATGGTTCCATACCTTTACATAGGTATTTGTTTCATTAGAGCTTATGATGTCATCCGTAAACTTTACTATTTTAATGCTGTGGATGCCAAAGGGGATAAAGCCAAATACCTTTGCTTTAAATTGGAATGTTTCTCCTTCTTTCCACTGGAAGTCCTCTTTATTATTTAGTGGTTTGAATGTGATATAGGGAAATGTTATTTTCTTTAATATGTCAAACCCCTGCAGCAAGTGAAATACAGTTTCTCTATTGGCAGGAAAAATTGATGTTAGCTCTACTACTTTTCGGTATCTATATTTTCTCATATCACACCTCCAAAACTATTATACCTTTGTTGATAAATATTTTCAAGAAAATACCCACGATGACTGAAGTAGCTCACCGTGGGCTTGTATAATTTCAAATAAGTCCTATCATTTGTATGTGTGGAGGTTGATAAGACCAATTTATATTTTGTGGATAGGGGTATACTAGATTTTTAGTCTCTTTGCATTAATTATTATTGTAGCCGCTGATAGTATCAATATTTGACTGATGTAGAATACTATCTGACTTATATATAGTTTATCAAAATGACCATAATTTAGGTGGGTTGCACCCACTTGTATCACATTTGAACTCTTTGAAGCATCGTAGTCCATTAGTAGTAGTGTAAGAAGTGTTGCAACAAAGTAAATGAGAATAAACAGCAGTGCAGTAATTAAGCTCTTACTACTTTTGTTTACCATTTGGGCAACAGTTTGAGAAAATAAAATCATTAGTGTAAAAGTTGTTGTTCCAAGGTAAACTGGTATGAGAAACTGTATCATAATCTCTGAAAATGATATACCATATAGGTGTTGTACTGGGCTTGTAAAGAATATTAATCCACCCTCTATAAACAAGAAGTATCTAGGTAGATATAGGAGGACATAGGATGCCAGTATCTCGCCTATTAGTGTAAAGATTGCTATTGTTATTAGCTTGCTCAGAACTATGATTGACGTTTTTGCAGGTATAGAGTGAGTAAGATAGCCTTCTGTACCGTACATGCTCTTTCTAAAATACGCTATAGCAATAAGTAATGGTGATAAGTAAAAACCAGCTGTTGAGAAAATATAAGTTGCAATTGTGATAGCTGATATATAATCCCCTTTATAACTTATAAATGGGACAAAGAATATGATGCTTATGGAAGAAACTAAAAATACCAGCCAAAGCATACTTACCTTATCCCAAAAGTTTTTAATATCATTTTTTAGAAGTACTCTTAGCATTTGAATACCTCCTTGAAATAATCTTCAATAGACATATTATGCTCTTCCCTAATAATATCTGTCTCTTTATGGAATAGAAGCTCTCCATCTTTTAAAAATATAGTCTCATCTAGGATTCTTTCAATATCGTGAATTAAATGAGTTGATGTTAGTATTGTAGATTCAGGACTATAATCAGTAATGATTGTGTCTAAAATATATTGTCTAGTTGCAGGATCGACTGCACTAAGTGGTTCATCTAGTAGGTACAAATCAGCTTCTCTTGACATGATAAGGCATACTTGAAGTTTCTCCTTAGTACCCTTTGAGAGTTCTTTAATTTTTTTTCCTCTGTCTATGTTAAAGTCATCTATCATTTTACTTGCTTTATTATAGTTAAAATTATTGAAATAATCTTTGTATACCTTTAGTGTGGAAGAAACTTTGAGGTTTTCATTTAAGAAAACAACATCTGGAAGATAAGAAGTTATGAGTTTGGTTTTTTCTGAAGGATGTTTTCCATTTATCAAGATTTCACCTGAATGTACAGGAATGAGGTTCATAATACTTTTTATCAGTGTTGTTTTGCCAGAACCGTTTGGTCCTAGTAGACCTATTATTTTTCCTCTATCAAGCTTTAAACTAAGGTTGTTGAGAGCAAGGTTTTTACCATACATGACAGTAAGGTTTTTAGTTTCAAGTATATGACTCAATTAAGCACCTCTCTTTTCTTCGATGTATGCAATAAAATCATCAAAGTCAAGCCCAATATTATTTAGATAGATGTCTACTTCATTATATATATTTATAAGCATGTCTTCTTTTAATTTGTTAATCAATTTTTCATCTTTTGTTACAAATCGCCCACTTGTTTTTTCTGAATATAAGTACCCCTCGCTTTCCAGTTTTGATAGAGCTTTTTGCATTGTGTTAGGGTTTACTCCAGATTCAAGTGCCAACTCTCTGACGGATTTAATTCGTTCTCCCATTATTAAATCGCCTCTAGCAATGTCAGATTTGATTTTTTCAGCCAGTTGTAGATATATTGATGTTTTATCATTTAACTTCCACAAACTGACCTCCTTTCATATAAATCATGATTTGTAATTGTACTATATGCTTAATACAAATTGTATTACGTCAATAATACAATATAATTTTAGATTTGTCAATATGTCTAGCAGATAATTATCTAGCACATTTATATATGAATACATTCACATATGTACATTTATTTTTTAACAATTTATTCAAATTTGCTATTAATATACTACAATCAGAACTTTTTATCGCATTGGTTTATTGACGTTCTGCTAAAAATTTTTTTTAACGGATATTTTGTTTTAAAAGTGAACAATTAGTAGGCTTTTCAAGGTTTGTCATATGTGTTATGATAGCGTGGATATTATTTGTGGATAATACATTTTTAAATGATTGAAGCAACTTTTGATATAAAGAGGATTTATGATGTATAAATATAAAAAGAAACTCGCCATTGTCGTTTTGATACTTACTGTTTTGTTTTACATAACTTCTATTGGGTTTATGATTCATACTTCACATTATGACTGTGATTTAAGTTTGTGTGATATATGTACTGTTAATGCCACGCTAACTGTATTGATGACAGATGTGATAGTAGGTGGATTATTTTTAATCATTCCAATTGTTTGCTCTTTCGTAGTAGAAGTTAAGGTGAATTTTATTGATTGTTTTTGTATTTATAGACGGATTAATCTTATATTACTAAAGGTTCGGCTTGACTGTTAGCACAGGTGATGCGTTGAATTGATATTTTGTAGAGAGGAAAGGAGAATACTGTGAAGAGGATATTTTTATCTGTAGTTATTATAGTTTCGTTACTTTTAACTACAGCTTGTACGGGAAATAAACAGGGTGAAGTTCAGGATTCGAAGGCAAAGAAATTATCTGTTGTCACAACAATATTTGCACCCTATGATTTTGTAAAAAAAATAGCTGGCGAAAAAGCAGATATAACAATGCTTTTAAAGCCAGGAGAAGAAACTCATTCTTATGAACCATCTGCCAAGGATATCGTTGCAATACAAAATGCAGACTTATTTATCTACGTGGGTGGTGAAGATGATGTTTGGGTGAACAAGGTGATGGGTTCCCTTGAGAAAAAACCTGAAATTATAAGGCTTGTTGATTTGGTTGATGTGGTGAATGAAGAAGTGAAAGAGGGAATGCAGCATGTTCATTCTCATGAAGGTCATGAAGGAGAAGAACACCACAAGGAACATGATGGTGAAGAACAGCACAAAGAACATGAAGGTCATGAGCAGCACAAAGAGCATGACGGAGAAGAGCAACACAAAGAACATGAAGGTCATGAGCAGCACAAAGAGCATGATGGAGAAGAGCACCATAAAGAACATGATGGTGAAGAACATGCTGATGACAGCACTCATGGCGTGGACGAACACGTATGGCTCTCTATTTCAAATGCCAAGCAAATTGTTGAAAAGCTAAAGGATAGATTGGTGGAGATTGATGCCGATAATAAAACCCACTATGAAAAAAACTATGAGGAGTATATCAGCAAGCTAAATGTGTTACAAAGTGATTATAGTAAAAAATTGAGCAATACAAAGAGGAACACCATTGTTGTTGCTGATAGATTTCCATTTCGCTATTTAGTTGATGAATATGGTATCAATTATTATGCAGCATTTACTGGTTGTTCAACAGAGACTGAAATCTCGGCAAATACAATGAAATACTTGATTGAAAAAGTAAGAGAAGAAAAACTTCCAGTAGTGTTTAAGATAGAGTTTTCTAATGGAAAAACAGCAGATGCAATAGCAGAAGAAGCAGGGTCAAAAGTATTAGAGCTTCACTCACTTCATAATTTAAGTTCTGACGATTTTAATAATGGTGAAGATTATATTTCTGTTATGAGAAGAAATTTAAAAGTATTAGATGAGGCATTAAATTGATTGATTTATTAACTGTAAAAAATTTAAATATCTCCTACGGCAGCACGTCTGCCGTAGTGGATGCAAGTTTTAATTTGAAAAGTGGCGAGTTTCTCTCTATAGTGGGGGCAAATGGTTCTGGAAAGTCAACGCTTATTAAAGCAATATTAGGTCTAAAGAAAATAGATAGTGGTAGTATTGAGTTTGATAGGAACTTTCATAAAAATGACATAGGGTATATAGCCCAGCTTAAAGAGCTAAAGCGGGATTTTCCCTCTAGTGTTTATGAAGTGGTATTAAGTGGTTTTATCAGCAAGCAACGATTACCTTTTTATTCCAAAGCACAGAAGACAAAAGCCCTTCAGATTATGGATGAACTTGGCATATTGGAACTTAAAACCAGAGCTTTCACGGAACTTTCTGGTGGTCAAAGGCAAAAGGTTTTACTATGTCGAGCACTTTGCTCTGGGGATAAAATGCTCATACTGGATGAACCTGTCAATGCCCTTGACCCCTATGCTAGAGAGTCCTTTTATAGTGAAGTCCTATCACTAAATAAGGAATTTGCTCTAACTGTTATCATGGTGACGCATGATATAGAAAAGAGTTTGGTGCTATCAGATAGGATACTACATATGGGGAAAAAAGTGCTCTTCTTTGGAAGTCCTGAGGAGTATAAGGAGTCAGAGGTATTTATAAGAGAAGGTGTAGGACAATGTTTGTAAATATATTTGAAATGTTAAGTTTTTCGTTTATGGTCAGGGCAATCATTGTAGGGATGCTCCTATCTTTTTCAGCTTCACTGCTTGGTGTCAGTTTGGTATTAAAGAGATACTCTATGATTGGAGATGGATTATCTCATGTTGGTTTTGCTGCACTAGCCCTTGCTACGGTATTTCATGCAACGCCACTGCAGTTTGCCATTCCCATTGTCGTCATATCAGCATTTTTCTTACTCAGGATAACACAGAGGACAACTATCAATGGAGATGCTGCTATAGCGATTTTTTCGTCTAGTTCTATTGCGATTGGCGTTATATTAATATCCAAGAGTACTGGAATGAATACCGATGTTTGCAATTATATGTTTGGTTCAATACTCTCTATGAGTAAATCAGACTTATATATTAGCATCAGTGTTTCTGTACTGGTCATTATATTGTTTGTACTGTTCTACAATAAACTATTTGCTGTGACCTTTGATGAGGATTTTGCCAAGGCAACAGGTCTTAATACAGAAATATATAATACGCTCTTAGCTGTTTTAAGTGCACTTGTTATTGTGTTAGGCATGAGGATGATGGGGGCATTACTCATTTCGAATCTTATTATTTTTCCTGCCCTTACATCAATGAGAGTTTTTAAGAGTTTTAGGACAGTTACCATTGTTTCTGCTGTTTTAGGAGTACTGAATTTTTTGATTGGCATCTATGTATCATATATTGAAAATCTGCCTACTGGAGCTTCTGTTGTCGTGGTAAACCTAGTACTCTTTGTTGTATTTAGCATACTAGGTGTTGTTAGAAATAGGAGAAGTATTTAATATGCGTAAGGTGTATACTGGAGTTTTAATTATTGTATTGATGTTTTGTACTGCTTGCTCTGAGGATAGTCGTGAAGAAGCTAGTGGTACTAATACATTGGCAGATAAAATATCAGAGGATATTTCAGATAATTCAGCGAAATCACTGACAGAAGATAAGTCAACAGACCAAACAGTGAATTCAGACGAGGATGTGGGTGAAGCAGGTAGTGTTACTCCAAGTGAAACACCTGTTTTAGATGGTGAAAATGCTGATAAATCAGGTAGTGAAGCGGAGGGCGGATATAGCAAAGACCATCTTCCAGATAATGATGCAGTTGTGGAAGTAAAGGAAGAGTACTTTCTCACGCAAATCAATGATCTATATGTAAATTATGAGGATTATGTTGGAGCTACCATTATTGTAGAGGGTATGTATTGGTATTATGAGGATGATAATGGTGTATATGAAGCAGTATATAGAAAGGGTCCTGGTTGTTGTGGCAATGATGGTTGGGGCGGATTTTTTATGAACTTAAGCCCTGAAAAGAGACCAAATGAAAATGCTTGGATAAGGGTAAAGGGCAGGCTTTTTCTCGATGAAAATCCAGAGACTTATGGCTTGTTCCTTGTAGACCCTGAGCTTGAAGTTTTAGAGCAAAGAGGGGCAGAGGTTGTCACTCGTTAATTGATATTCACCTTTCTAATAGGGATACTTAGTCAAATCGTATTTTTGTCATGCTATAAATTCAAATTTGGGGAGTTTTTTAAGAATTTTGTAAGACTTATGGTAAGATATCCTTAAAGAGTTTTTATTATATTGTAGTCAAGGAGGTAAAATTGTGACAAATGATAATAAGGCTGTTATTTTGATAGTAGATGATGATTTTGAAATCTGTACAGCAATATCAAAACTTCTTGATATGGAAGGCTATGAAACACGTAGGGCATATGACGGAGAATCTGCATTAGAGGAACTTGACAAGGGAACAGTTGACCTTATCATCCTTGATGTGATGATGCCTAAAGTGGATGGGCTAACTACATTAATAAGGCTCAGAGAAAGGTATAACATACCAGCTATTATGCTTTCTGCAAAGACAGAGAATTCTGATAAGGTGCTTGGCTTATCTATGGGTGCTGATGACTACGTAGAAAAACCATACAATCCTGATGAGCTCCTTGCTAGAGTTAAAAGTCACCTCAGGCGTTATTATAAACTGGGGAATTTTGATACCAAGAATGAAGATATTGTAAATGGTTCACTTAGACTATCTATTACTGAAAAACAGTTATACGTTGATGGCGAAGCAGTAAAACTTACTGCTACAGAGTATCGAATAGTGGATTTTCTTATGAGAAACATGGGCAGGGTATTTTCTGCGGAAGAAATATATGAAAAGGTATGGAAAGAAGAAGCCTACCATTCAGAAAATACAGTCATGGTTCACATAAGGCGTATTAGGGAAAAGGTTGAGGTCAGCCCTAAAAATCCAGAATATATAAAGGTGGTGTGGGGAATTGGATACAAAATGGAAAAACATTAATTCAAATAAGTACTATAAGATTTTTTTGATAATGCTCTTTTTGGTGACAGTATTTGTGGGCTCTTATTTAGTTGGAGACTTACTGGTTAAAGCGGATCAGGGCAAGGTAAACATGGAGAGCATTTTTTATAAAAACGTAGCTCAGGATTCAGAGACAGAGTACTTGTTTTATGAGGCTAGCTTTGAATTGTTAAAAGCTATAAGCAATGGAAATGTTAATAAGGCAAAATTTAAGTATCTTGATAAGTTTAATTACTATTTTGAAGACATTGAGGGTAAAATTTATTGCAATATGCTACCTAATAGTACCAACTATAGTCCTGAAAAATACAAATCAATGCCGATTTATGCTCTTTTTAAACTGAGATACAATGGCTATGAGTTTTTAGTGGAGAGTTATGATGCGACAGATGACCTCAATATGAGAGGATATGACTGGGGAGTAGCACATGCTGATATAAGGGCTTCGATGAGTGATAAGGAGCTAAAAGATAGCGAGAAGGTTGTGGCTAAACTTTACCTTGGTTTAAAGAATGAGAGTTATAGAGAACTTGAAATCAATTTTTATGAGAGTAGAGAACTCACGCTTTCAAGGATAGCAATTGGCATTATCAGTATTTTAGTTCTATTGATACTCCTTGTCATCATGTGGTTTACAGCAGGTAGAAAAGAGGGCGAAGATAGGATAGTTCTGAGAAAGATAGATAACATGTACTATGGTATATTGTTTATACTACTAGTAACGCTTATCTCTATTTTTCCAATCTTCATTTATGAGTTTATAAGGTTTATAGACAATATTTATACCTTTGATTATGCAGTTGCCTTCACGGTGCTTATGACAATGCCAATGGCTGCACTCTTTCTTGTTCTTTACTACTCTACAGCTAGAAGAATTAGGGCAAAGGTATTTTGGAAAAAATCACTGATAGGGACATTTTTTAGAAAAATCAAAGAAGCACTTGTCTATTCAAAAGATGGGGTAAAAGTCATCCTTGGTAAAGGAGAGGCTGATAAGTCAAATGCAAGTAGAATATTAAAGCTGGATTTGATGTATGTAGGTATTTCAGCGCTAATTGTCTTTCTTGTCATCTTATTTATCAATTCATCTCATGGCATAATTATATCATTTTTTATCTTATTAGAGTTATTTATTACTTACCTTTTTATCACGTATTCGCTAGATATCACAAGGGATTTAGATGATACTATTGATGAGAGGTTGCAGGATATGATAAAGAGTGAGAGGACAAAGACAGAACTGATTACTGGTGTTTCTCATGATTTAAAGACACCTATTACGTCGATTGTTGCCTATATCGACTTATTGAAAAAAGAAAAGGATGATTTGTCAGAGAAGGCAAATGAATATGTAGAAGTGCTGTCCATAAAGGCTGATAAATTATCTGAAATGGTAAAGGACTTATTTGACATTGCAAAGACAGCCAGTGGTGATGTTGTGATAGATAATGAAGTCATAGATGTCAACAAACTCATAAGGCAGACCCTAGCTGATATGCACGATGTCATTGAACAATCTGGCTTTGTCATTAAGGAAAAATACGAAACAGAAAGTCTGACTATTGACTCTGACGGAAAAAAACTCTATAGGGTGATACAAAACTTACTAGACAATGCAGTCAAGTACTCTTTAGAAGGGACTAGAATTTATATAGAGACTAAAAGAGTGGAAGATAGGGCTGTTATTTCAATTAAAAATACAGCTTCCTATGATATGAATTTTGATAGTGAAGAAATTGTGAAAAAATTTGTCAGAGCGGATGAATCAAGGTCATCTGATGGTAGTGGATTAGGGCTTGCAATATCAAGTACTTTTGTATCGGCTCTAGGTGGGAGTTTTGATATAGTAGTTGATGGAGACCAGTTCAAGGCAATTGTAAGTCTCTAGTTATCAGAGAAAAAAATCAAACATCCCTGTCATTGAGAGGAGAGCCGTAGGCTCGACATAGGGATCTAGCGTGGGAATAAATATATTGATTATTGCGAATGCTTAGATTCCTACGTCGCTACGCTCCTCTGAATGACATATAAGAGTAACTTCGCAAGAAAAAGCATTTGCTTATTCACTGTATATCCATTCTAATCCAAAGGTACTCTCTGTCATTTAGCGACTAGAAAATACTAAATAACAAGTACTGAAACTTCACCAACTACGCTGTCATCCAGAGGAGGGTCGCAGGCTCGACGTAGGGATCTAGCGTGATGTTTCAAAGTGTGAAATCTTAATGTGCAGTTTAATTAAAGATTAGTATTAATCTTGTAGTCAATATAAATTTAAGACTATTTTACTGTTTTTTATTAATTGGTATTAAAAATAATTTTTTATATGACGATATGTACATTGTAGTGGTAATAGTACTGCTACAGTGTACATTTTTTTTTTTTTTTTATTAATATGTATTTATATTGCTATATTTGTAATAATTTTTGTACATGTTTCATTATTTATTGTAGTTATAATTGTATGTATTTATTGGCGTTTTCAGAATTTCGTTTGGGGGTTTAAGATGGGTATGAAAAAAAATGGAGATGGTCATGGGAAAAAGGGTTCTATCGCAAAGAGGATGGCTATAATTGTCATTGTATTGATATTGACAACTCAAGTGATATCAAATGTTTTGAGTATTAGAATGTCAAGGATTAATCTTGAAAAACAGCAAAATAAGTTGATTGAATCAGATTCAAATGTTAATACAGCTAATTTTGATAGTTATTTTTCAAAAATTATTGACCAACTTAGTAATATTAGTTCTCTTGTAGACGTATCTAGCTCTTTTGTTGATAGCACTGTACAGTCAAAGTTACAGGGTGTAAAGAAACGTTCTGATTATTTGAATTTATACTATGTAAGAAAAAGTGGGGACCTTATATCATTTGATAGTGAGATAAAAAAGACAAAAACGCATAATATTCGTTTTTTTGAAGGTGCATTAAATGGAGAAACCCAAATCATTGACCCATATACAGATGCTCTTACTGGAAAGGTTTGTATCTCAGTTGCGCTGCCAATAAAAGATAAGAAAGGTGAAATTGCTGGATGTTTAGGAATAGATATAGCTACTGACTCTCTTTCAAATAAGTTAAAGGAGTATAAAGTTGGGGAGAATGGCTATGCGTATATTTTAGATAGGCAATTAAATATAGTTGGTCATGTAAACCCCAAGCTTAATGGTCAGAATATGAAAGAAATGATGAAGAAGGAACCAGCTTTAAAGCCTTTGGTGGATATAGCAAATATGGCGTATGAAAATGGAAAGTCTCTTGGTGGGTATGATTATGGTGGTGTATCAAAGTATTCTGTTATGCAGGTGATACCAGATACAAACTGGATAATGGCAAGTGTTGTTGATAGAAGTGAGATAAAGAAAGTCATATTTGATAGAAGTGTTACACTTACACTTTATGCATCTGGTGTGTTTGTCGTTATGGTTTTTATGGGATATTTATTTGGCAAGCGAATGGCAAGACCAATTAGGGCGATTGACGCTTACTGTGTAAAGCTAGCAGAGCTTGATTTAAGACCAGATGAAGAAGCTGAAATACATAAGTATAAAGAGAGAAATGATGAAATAGGTAGGTTAGTTGATACAATTACAACAACAGAAGAAAATATAAGAAACTTGGTATTAGGTATCTTAAAACATGCTCAAGATACAGCGGCAACCTCAGAAGAATTATCGGCAACAGCTACCACTACCAATGAAACAGCAGCTGAAGTGGCAAGTGCAGTTGGCTCTATAGCTAGTGGCGCAAGTGGACAGGCAAAAGATACTGGAGAAGCTGCTGACAATATCTGTGAAAGTTCTAAATCCCTTCAAAATATGGTAAATATACTTGAAGAGTTAAAAGTTGCAACAGAAAATATCAATCTCAAAAAGGAAGAGGGAAAAATAGCCCTAGAGGATTTGAGAGCGTTAAGTGATATTAACAGAGAAGAAGCTGGCTATGTCAATGACATTATAATGGAAACCAATGAGAGTGCTGAGTCCATATCTAAGGCTTCTGAAATGATACAATCCATAGCAGATCAGACGAACTTACTAGCACTTAATGCGGCAATTGAAGCTGCTAGAGCAGGTGAAGCGGGTAGGGGCTTTGCTGTTGTAGCCGAGGAGATTAGAAAACTTGCAGAAGATTCAACGAGGTTTACAGAAGAGATTAGAAAGGTCATTGAAGACTTAAAAAATAAAGCTCAAAGTGCAGTTGAAATGATGGCGAAAGCAGCTGAGACAGTTCAAAAACAAGAAGCTCAGACAGTGACTACAAGAGGTAAGTTTGATGAGATTGAAGAAGCTGTTGTATGTAGTAGAGCTATTGTAGAAGAGCTTGCCAAGAGTTCAAAAGAGATAGAAGAAAAGAATGCCAATGTGATAAGGGCTATTGAGAATTTGGCGAGCATTGCTGAGAGAAATGCTTCTAGTTCTCAGGAGGCAGCTGCCAATGTAGATATGCAGGTTATGGCAATTAACAATATTTCAGAGGCAAGTAATGATTTAGCAGAAATAGCAACAGAATTACAATCTGAAGTATCTGAGTTTAAGATATAGTTTTATTAAAAAAACAAGGCTATTGTAATAAAATTATTGCAATAGCCTTGTTGTTTTTATATAAATTTTAAAATTAATATTCTTATTACTACTACTTGTGATTAAACCTTTTGTCTGTCATTCAGAAGCTATGAAACACTACAAATTATTGCAAATACTTTTCTTGCAAAGCTCCCCTCCCTTTGTCATTCAGAGGAGCATAGCGACGTAGGAATCTAAGCAATTGCGTTATTATAATCAATTCTCCACACGCTAGATCCCTACGTCGAGCCTGTGGCTCTCCTCTGGATGACAGCGCGTGGTGTTTCAAGCTGTGGAATCTTATACAAAAGGTTTAATTTAAGATGAGCATTAGATATAGTGAATTAGCTTATTCTCGTCTGAATTTTCAGCATCTATTCTGTATTTTTCAGCTTGTCTTGTCTTAAAGTAATCAGTGGCAATATTAGGGAATAGTGTATAGCTGAGCACATCTTCATCTTTTTCCAGATATTCACCAAGTTCACTTTTGTATGTATCAAGCATTGGTTCTAAATCATCTGCTGGTCTATGTGTTATTGGTTTTTCTTCGCCAATGACTTTCTTGATTATTTCGTCTGATATTGGGACAGTAGTCTTTCCGTACTTTCCTCTCACATATTCCTTGATTTCGTTTGGTATCATCTTGTATCGTTCACCACTGATTACGTTTAGCACTGCTTGAGTGCCGATAATTTGACTGGTTGGTGTGACAAGTGGTGGGTATCCCATGTCCTTTCGAACTCTTGGGACTTCTTCTAGTACTTCTTCCAGTCTGTGTTCAGCGCCTTGTGTCTTTAGTTGTGATACAAGGTTTGATAGCATGCCTCCTGGGATTTGATAGCGCAAGGTCTTGATGTTGACTTCCAATACCTTTTGGCTTATGAGTCCACTAGCTAGGTATTTTTCTCTTATTTTTTGGAAGTGGTCTGATATGCCAGCAAGTTTATCAAGGGACAATCCAGTATCATACTTTGAGCCTTCTAGTGTGGCTACTAGTGATTCTACAGGTGGTTGGGATGTGCCCAGTGATAGGGGACTAATTGCCGTATCTATGATGTCAGCACCACTTTCTATTGCCTTTAAGTACATCATACTAGCAAGTCCACTTGTTGCATGAGAGTGTATTTCTAGTGGGAGGTCGACTTCGCTCTTGATTTTGCTTACCAGTTCCTCAGCTACAAGTGGCTTTAGTAGACCAGCCATATCTTTTATGCAGATAGAGTCTGCACCCATATCTCTAAAGGTCTTTGCAAGTTCTACATAGGTATCTACTGTATGGATAGGGCTTGTTGTGTATGAAATAGCTGTTTGAGCGTGAGCGCCAGCTTTCTTTGTCTCATCAAGGGCAACCATGATGTTTCTAGGGTCATTGAGTGCATCAAATATTCGGATGATATCAATGCCATTTTCTATTGATTTTCGGACAAATTCACGTACTACGTCGTCTGGATAGTGCTTGTAGCCAAGTATATTTTGTCCTCTTAAGAGCATTTGGAGCTTGGTATTTTTGACGTGTTTTCTAATTGTTCTAAGTCTTTCCCATGGGTCTTCATTTAGGTATCGTAAGCAAGAGTCAAAGGTAGCTCCTCCCCACATTTCAAGTGAATAGTAGCCAACTTCATCTATTTCTTTTAATATTGGTAGCATTTCATCAATTCTCAATCTAGTAGCCATGAGTGACTGATGAGCATCTCTAAGAGTGGTGTCCATTATTTTAATCTTTTTCATAGTATACCTCCAAAGCCAATTATATAACACAATAATTAATTATAAAATAGTCTGTGACGAAAATTAATTATATAAATAATATATAGTTTTTCTTTATTATAATAAATAAATACAAAAAATTACTTTATAATAATAATATAATTGTTGATTTTGTCGTGTTTAATAAGATGTTTACAAAGTCGTTTTTGTTTTGACATTTTTTTAAGGCTTTCACCCTATCATTTTACTTCATTATGTAGTATAATTATGGTGTCTAAAATGATTTTCACCATATAAGTAGAACCACCAAATAATTATTAGGGAGATCGGGTCCTTGCATGGATGTCATGCCTCTGTAGTTTCGTGGACTTCAAAAGTGTAGGGTAGGTCACCCACCTAGATACATAGATGGTATCTAACTAAAGGTGACATTTTAGACCTTTTTTTTGCAATTGTTTTTATAGGGGTATTTAATATTGACTAGAATTAATGCTTGGCTAATTTACAATTATTCACTTAACACATCAAAGTTTAATACACTTCATGACTGGTATGTAAAAACTGCTTCTAAGAAGAATATAAATCTTCAATTACTTAGTAACATTGATGTATACAGCATGATTTCAAACTCTAAACCTTTAATTGTCTCTGAATATCAGGGTGATATTCCTGATTTCGTCTTGTTTTTAGATAAAGATATTGCACTAGCTAGACAGCTGGAGTTACTTGGCTATAGAGTTTATAATTCCTCTGAAGTCATAGCAATATGTGACAATAAAATACACACTCATCAAGTTCTTTCAAAACATGGTATCACAATGCCAAAGACCATTTATGCTCCACTTTCCTTTATTCCTTGTTTAGAAATAGAAGAAGAATTTTTATGTCGTGTAGAGCGTGAATTATCCTACCCTATGGTAGTAAAGGAAGCCTTTGGCTCTTTTGGCAAACAAGTTTATCTAGCTAAAAGCAGAGAGGACCTCTTTTCAATAAGAAAATCCATTGGCACAAAACCACATTTATATCAAGAGTATATATCATCTAGTTATGGCAGAGATGTCAGAATTTATGTAGTTGGTAGTCGTGTTGTTGCTTCAACTCTTAGACGTTCTGAAGATGATTTTAGAGCAAATGCCACTGTTGGTGGTAAAATGTATGTTTATCAACCAAAAGAGGAGTTTTTGGACATGGCTGTAACTGTATCTAATCTGATAGGTGCTGATTTTTCTGGTGTGGATATACTGTTTGGACAAGATGAAGAACCTATTTTTTGTGAGATAAATTCTAATGCTCACATCATAAATGTTTACAATACAACGAAAATAGATGTGTCTGAACACATTTTTGACTATATTTTAGAGGATATTTTACATGCTTAATGGATTTCTCATATACAGCATAAAGGACTATGAAAAGAACAAGTGGTTCATTGGGGAGTTTTTGACAAAGGCTAATCACTTTGGTCTTTGTTTAAAACTCGTATTTAAAGAGAATTGTAATTATGTTGATGATACACTTGTCTTTGAAGAGGAGTCTTTAGATAGTGGCGTTTTTTCTATTGATGACTGCTGTTTTGCCATCAATCGTTCAAGGGATGCTCGTATATCAGCTGGTCTTGAACAGTTGGGGATAAGGGTATTTAATACCTCAAGGATTACTGAGATAGCAAATGATAAGTGGAAGACCTATGAATTTGTGAAGCGTTCTGATGTGAGAACTGCTAACACATGGCTCATAAAGAGAGAGAATATATCTCATAGTATTGAAAAGGTCGACTTTCCAATCGTTGTCAAGAGTCTAGATGGTCATGGTGGACATGATGTCTATTTGGCAAATAGTGAAAAAGACCTTGTTATAGCTTGTGAGAAGATAGCTGGAAGAGAAATCCTTGTTCAACAGTTTATAGCTGATGCCTTAGGGGATGTCAGAGTGTACGTTATGGGCGGGAGAGTGTTAGCAGCTGTAAAGAGAGTAAATGATGATGACTTTAGAGCAAATATTTCTTTGGGTGGAAAGGCTACTGCCTATGAATTATCAGATGGTGAACAGCTTGAAGTAGCAAAGGTGATTAAGCTTTTGGATGCTGACTTTGTGGGTATTGATTTCATCATTGATGATGAGGGTTTTGTATTTAATGAGATAGAAGATGCAGTAGGTACTAGAAGCCTTTATTCAGTGTATGATTATGATGTAGTATCAATGTATTTAGAGTATATTGCTGATGAACTTAGGAGAGTGTAATGTCATACGCATGGATTGTTTATTCGCTTGATACCTATAAAAGTGGTTTTCATAATAATGCCTTTGATTGGATGACTAGTGAAGCAAAGTCAAGGGGTATTGACTTAGATGTTCTATTTTCTGAAAAGATACGATTTGATGAAACAGCTGATTTTGTCTTTAAATCTGAAGGTAGAGCACTTAAAAAACCAGACTTTGTCATTATGCGCTCCTATGATTTTGTCCTATCAAGGGCATTAGAAGCTAGGGGGATAAGGCTTATAAACTCTAGTCTATCGATGCTGACAGCGAGAAATAAGGCACTGAGTTCAGTGGCTTTGAGTAAAGAGTCTGTTCCAACACCAAAGACCTTATATGCCAATCATTCTTCCTATGGTGAATTGCTTGAATTTTTTGGTGGAAAGCCCTTTGTACTCAAAAAGCCAATTGGCTCAAAGGGCGATGGTGTATTCCTTGTGCAATCTCAGGTTGATTATGATGAAGTCTTGAAAGAAAATGGATATCCCCTTCAATTTCAGGAGTACATAGCAGAGAGCTGTGGTACAGACATCAGGACTTATGTCATTGGCAGTAAGGTTGTTGGTGCTGTGAGGAGAATGTCAGCTGGTGATTTTAGGTCGAATTACTCTCTTGGTGGAAGCGTTGAATTAGTGGAGCTTACGGAGGAAATGATTGACCTATCTCTTCAGGCGGCAAAGGCGATTGGTCTTGAGTTTGCAGGGGTGGATTTACTGCTGTCTGACAGGGGACTTTTGGTCTGTGAAGTAAATGGAAATGCAGGTTTTAGAAGTATAACAAGTGTCAGTGATATTGACATGGTAAAACTTCTTTTTGACTATATTGTGGATGAACTGTGTATGTGAGGTCGTAATGAATAAATTAGTATTTGCAACTGGTAACAAGGACAAATTAAGAGAAGTGAGAGAAGTGTTAGGAGATATATTTGATATTGTTTCACCAGTTGATGTTGGTGTAGAGAATTTTGATGTGGTAGAAGATGCTGATACCTTAGAGGGAAATGCTTTAAAAAAGGCAAAGGAATTATATAGTCTTGTTCACATTCCAGTCATTGCAGATGATAGTGGACTTTTTGTAGATTACCTAGATGGTGCTCCTGGTATATACTCTGCTAGATATTCTGGGGTTGATGCCACTTATGATAGCAACAAGGCAAAGCTGCTGGATAATTTGCTTGGGGTAGCAAGAGAAAAGAGAACAGCTGAGTTTAGGACTGCTATTGCCTATATTGATGAGCAGGCGAAAGAACATATTGTCGTTGGTGTGGTAAAGGGAGAAATTACGACAGACTTAAGAGGTGAAGGTGGCTTTGGTTATGACCCCATCTTTTATCTAAATGAATACGATATGACATTTGCTGAGATGCCAGCAGAGTTAAAAAACAAGATTTCTCATAGGGCAGTAGCACTTGAGAAATTTAAGAATTTACTACATGTAGAAAGGAATTATTAAAACGTGAGAGTTATATTTGTTCGTCATGGTGAAACAGATTGGAATAAAGTTGGTAGGATGCAAGGGGGAGACAATAATTGTATTTTCTGAGAACCACGCTGCTCTGTCCTACGTGCTAGTTGTCTAGCCTTGTAAAACTCTAGCGCTAGTACGTCAAATACTATTTTTACATAGCGCAGCTGGCAGTTTCTTAACGGTTTTGTGCATAACTTTTTCTAATTTTGCTAACTTCGAAAGCGTACGTCCTTGTACGCTTCTCATAGAAAATCTTCCTGATTTTCTCACGCAAAATTAAAAAAAGTTTCATCTTTGAAAACCTAAAACTCCAAACGCTAGTAAAAACAGTTATTTGACTTTGGCGTTGTTAGGGTACTCCTTTAGGGAATTAAAGCAAGTTTTATAAGAATTTCAGCTTAAGATTTTGTGCTATAGCAATGATTATGTCTGTGGAGACCGACAGGCACGTATCTCTGTGTACGTAACTTAGGCGACATAGACTAAGAGTTAGCTAGAGCGTAAAAGATTAAGTTGAAATGGATTACTCCGTTGTTGTGGTCGCTTAGAGTGTCTCATAAAATAAATTATTGTCATTAGCTCTGTTGTGGTAGTCCTTTAGGGTTTCTTTGGTGTTGTCATTCAAGGTCTTAATGTGGGAAAAGAAGTCTTATTTGAAAGCACAATAGTTATAGTCATAATGGAAAGGAACGTATTGTGAGAGTTATATTTGTTCGTCATGGTGAAACAGATTGGAATAAAGTTGGTAGGATGCAAGGGAGACTTGACATAGAGCTTAATTTAAATGGTGTTCGTCAAGCCCATTTTTGCAAGAAAAAATTAAAAAATTTTAAGGTAGATGCCATCTATACTAGCCCCCAACTAAGGGCATATCAGACTGCTGAAATTATCAATTCTGCCTTTAGTTTGCCGCTGAATACCAGTGAACTGTTACAGGAGATAGACTTAGGCTCTTGGCAGGGTTATACTTGGCGTGAGATAGAAATGAAGAATAGAAATCTCTTCTTAGAGTATGAAAAAGGTGGCGATTTTTCATCAGTCTATGGTGGAGAGTCTTGGGTAGATGTTCAGACAAGGATGCTAGAGTTTTTGGATATGCTATTATTGACGCCATATGAAGATGTTGTCGTTGTATCTCATGGTGGAGCAATTAGAATGCTTATTTCTGCTGTCATGGGTCTGAATATTGGTCAGAGGACATACCTTGATATTGATAACCTATCTCTAAATATTGTGAGATATTTAGAGGATAAAAAGAGGTGGCAAGTGGTGACGCTGAATGAACACTCGTATATCGATGAAATGCTGGCTAAGTAGGAATTATTCGGAAGGTTAATTGTAACTTTTATCTAAGATTCCACACCTTGAAACACTATACAAACCACAAAAATATTGTCACTCAGAGCCGCAGGCGTGGAGTCTTAATATTTTTGAATGTTTTGTAGTGTTTCATAGGTTCTGAATGACAGATAAAAGCTACAAATTGATATTATATATTATGTAGGTAAATATGAAAAAAAGAGAGATTGTTATACTGATTCTAGCGCTCGTTATTTTTGCATTGGGTTATTTATATGTGAGTAAATATAGGCAAAATGATGTAGGGAACTACCTTGTTGTAGTTCATGATGGCGTTGAGATTGATAGGAAGAGCCTTTTTGATGAGGGTATTTATGACATTAATTTAGATGGTGATTACAGCAATAAGTACAAGATTGATGATGGTGTAGTCACAATGATAGAGGCAAACTGTAGAGATGGTCTCTGCGTGAAAATGAAATCAATCAGTAAAAATGGGGAGATGATTATTTGTCTACCCCACAAGCTGTACTTGAAAATACAAAGTGAAAAAGAGACTAATTTAGACGGAGTGTCAAGGTAAGCAATGAAATCAGATGTAAAAAAACTAGTATTTATAGCACTTATGGTGTCAGCCTCACTGATGCTACACTTTATGGAGAGTATGTTTCCACTACTCTATTTTATAGTGCCAGGGCTGAAATTAGGTCTTGCTAATATCATCATCTTGATACTTGTATATTCTGCACCTATTTACTATGCTTTTGTGGTATTTTTTATAAGGATTATGCTGAGTTCTTTTTTTGGTGGTGGTATCAGTGTATTCCTCTTTAGTTTAGTAGGTGGTTTACTCAGTTTTCTAGTGATGAAACTCTTTAAAGAGCAAAATCTTATGGAGATGAGTATCCCCTTTGTCAGCGTATTAGGCGCTATTAGTTTTAACTTTGGGCAGCTACTCGTTGCTTCAATCATGGTTGACAACTTCTTTGTGCTGACTTATATTTTTATTATGGGGATTGCTTCTTTAGCAACTGGGCTGTTTATTGGTTTTTCTGCTAAATTTGTGATAGAGAGAAAGTTGATAGAGAAGAATATCAAGTTTGGTAAGTAAAAATATAATAGGCACAAGCAATGATTATATTCAGTTATTTCCCACGCTAGATTCCTACGTCGAGCCTTTGGCGCTCCTCTGAATGACAGCGTGGGTAGGTGATGCTTAAACTCTTTTTGTGTATTGTTAAAGGATATTTATGAAGATTGAAAACAAAACATCAAAGCCTGATAATATCGTTGAAAGTGAGACAATGATAAAGTCAAACTGTGCTAGTTTGGAAGAGGAGCTTCCTGACTTTCTATTTGACTACTTTATTTATTTGAAATCTGCGGTATCTATTTCTACTAGGCAGGCTTATCTCTATGATTTGAAGTTTTTTCTGGAGTATTTAGTGGGGGAGACAACTCTTACCAATAAAAGTGATATAAAAGACATTTCAGCAGAGGATTTTGAAAACTTAAAGTCTAGAGATATCAACAGGTATATTGGTGGGTATTGCTCTCATTATGAACAGATGACATCAGGTGGAAAAAGGGTTATAATAGAGAATAATAATAAAGCTCTTTCTAGAAAGAAGTCTGCCTTAGCTCAGATGTTTAAGTTTTTATTTCGAGATGGGGTATTGAGTTCAGATATATCCTCAGGCTTTAACCCTATCAAACTTCCAAAACCACAACCTGATGCAATAAAGAGGCTAGAGATAGAAGAAGTGTCAAAGATGATGGAAGCAGTTTCTACTGGTAAGGGTCTTACAAAGAGTGAACTAAATTATTGGGAGAAGACCAGATATAGAGATAAGGCAATCCTTGTGTTATTTACGACTTATGGTCTTAGGCTCAAAGAACTCTTTCAGCTCAATATATCTTCTATAAACTTTGATAGAGAAGAGTTTACCATATATCGAAAGAGGGGTAAACAGGTAGTAATGCCATTAAATCAAAGTGCTAAAAAGGTGCTCCTTGATTATATAGAAATAGAGAGACCTCTTGATAATGAAATTCCTGATGGCGAAAAGGATGCCCTATTTTTATCGCTTCAAAATAAGAGGCTCAGTGAACGGGCAATACGAAATCTAGTAAAGAAGTATACGTCTATCTCTCTAAATTCAAGTAGGAGAAAGGGTTATAGTCCTCATAAACTTAGGGCTACAGCAGCTTCTTCTCTGATAGAGTATGGTTTTTCGATATTTGATGTTCAAAATCTGATGGACCATGACCATGTCACTACAACTCAGCTCTATGCACAGCATAGAAAACATGCCAAGAAGGATATTATTGACAGTTATGAATTATTGGATGATGACAAGTAGTTATATTTATGAGAAAAGTTGTTTTTATTAAATTGCACGCTGTCATTCAGAGACTATGAAACACTACAAACTAGTACAAGCTTTAAGACTCCACGCCTTTGGCTCTGAGTGACAAAGCTTGTTAGTTTGTATAGTGTTTCAAGTCGTGGAATCTTAGCGTACAATTTAATTTGTATGAGCTAAAGTAGAGGAACATATTATTTAGTATAGTTTGGTGTAAAATAAGTGAAGACACAGGAGGTGTAAAATGTCAAAAAGGTATTTAGTTGTAGGTGGTGTAGCTGGGGGTGCTTCTTGTGCTGCTAGAATAAGAAGACTAGATGAAAATGCAGAAATTTTAATATTTGAAAAGGGTCCCGATATTTCATTTTCAAATTGTTCTCTGCCAAATTATTTGAGCAGGGAAGTTGCAACTCCTGAAGAGCTTATCATTCATGACCCAGAAGCATTTAAGAACAAGTTCAATCTTGAGGCAAAGGTGAATTCAGAAGTGATTAAGATTATGCCAGAAGATAACAAAGTGCTTGTCAAAGATGTACTGACTGGCGAGGAGTATGAAGACCATTATGATTATCTGGTGCTATCTCCAGGCGCTTTTGCCATAAAGCCTAGAAGTATAAAAGGGATAGAGAGAAAGAATGTATTTACGGTAAAAAATGTAGAAGATATTAAGAAATTAGATGCTTATATCGTTGACAATGACTATAAAGACATTGCTGTTATTGGTGGCGGATTTATTGGTATTGAAGTTGCTGAGTGTCTTAAAAAGGCAGGAAAGAACGTCAGTATTGTAGAAGCTATGAATCAGGTGATGATGCCTTTTGACTACGATATGGCACAATTTTTCCATAGGGAACTTGACAAGCATGGCATCAATTTACACTTAGAGGAAAAACTTGTTGAAATTAAGGAAGATAGCATTGTTCTTGAGAGTGGGAAGGAAATAAAAGCTGATGTTGTCATTATGTCAATAGGTGTAGCACCTAATATTAAATTTGCTGTAGATGCAGGTATGCAAACTGGTGAAACAGGCGCTATTCTTGTAGACCACAACTATAGAACAAACTATGAAAACATTTATGCAATAGGTGATGCCATCGAAGTATTCCACTCAATTACAAAGAAGAAGACAAGGCTAGCTCTTGCTGGGCCAGCGCAAAGGCAGGCAAGAAGTGCTGCTGACCATATGTTTGGTAGACCTGTTACCAATAAAGGTGTCATTGGTTCTTCTTGTATCAGAATTTTTAGCATGAATGGTGCAAGTACAGGACTGAATGAAAAGCAGTGTCAGAAAGAGGGTATTGACTATATGACTGCAATGGTTACTACGCCAGATAGAGTTAACCTCATACCTGGAGCAGCGCCAATCACCCTAAAACTTGTATTTGAAAACCCTACTGGAAAAATTCTTGGTGCCCAAGCAGTGGGTATGGGTGATGTCACCAAGAGAGTGGATGTTATAGCTGCCATGATAACAATGGGTGCATATCTTGATGATTTAAAAGAATTAGAACTTTGTTATGCTCCACCGTTTTCTATGGCAAAAGACCCTGTCAACTTTGCGGCTCTTGTTGGATTAAATAAGTTAAATGGTGATTTTAAACAAGTTCCTCACACTAAGCTAAGAGAGTTAGTTGAAGCAGGTGCATTTATAGTAGATGTAAGGGATGGGGAGTCTTTTAATGCTGGTCATGTAAAGGGTGCTGTCAATATACCACTTGGTCAAATCAGAAAGAGGTATACTGAAATACCGAAAGACAGACCAGTCTATCTATACTGCAAGACTTCTTGGTCTGCCTATTATGCTGGAAGGGCATTAGAAGGTCTAGGCTATGACAACATTACGAACATTCAGGGGTCCTTCTTTGTGTTTAGTAGTTACAATTACTTTGATGACAAGAGACTAGGTAGAGAGAGTATACTGACAAGCTATAACGTATTATAAGTGTAGTTAAATTAATAATTGATATATTAAAGGCTACTGACTAAGAATTTGTCTTCTTTGTCAGTAGCCTTTTTGGTCTTATTTAACTAAGACTTTAAATTCACCATAGCCTCTTTCATCCATTTCTTCATAGGGGATAAATTCAAGCGCTGCTCCATTGATACAGTACCTAAGTCCGCCTTTGTCACTTGGCCCATCATTGAAAACATGACCTAGGTGATTGTCTCCGCCTTGGGAGCGAACTTCAATTCTCTGCATACCAAAACTGTTGTCTTTTATGTAGAGCATTTTATCACTTAGTATTGGCTTGGAAAAACTTGGCCATCCACAGCCAGAGTCAAATTTGTCAGTTGATGAAAATAGTGCTTCCCCTGTCGCTTTGTCAATGTATATGCCTTTTCTGTATTCTGTCTCAAGTTCAGAAGTACCTGCTCTTTCTGTAGCACTTTCTCGTAGCACAGAGTAGGATAAATCGTCTAGTTTTTTTCTTAGTTCTTCATCTGTTGGGACAATATAATTTTCATCAATTAATGGTTTTGTGGCATCATTTAAGTTGATGTGACAGTAGCCATTTGGATTGTTTGCCAAATAATCTTGGTGGTAGTCTTCTGCTGATACATAGTTCTTCAGCGCTTCTTTTTCTACAACGATATTGCCATGAATTTCTTGTTCATAGTCAAATATTTTGTCTATTATTTCTAGGTCGCTTTCATCAGTGTAATATACTCCTGTTCTATACTGCACACCTCTATCATTTCCCTGTTTGTTGAGAGATGTAGGGTCTATTATTCTAAAATAGTGGAGTAATATTTCTTCCAATGAGATAGCGCTAATATCGTAGTTAACTTTTACTGTCTCAGCATGCATGGTATCGTGAATTTTTTGGTAGTTCGTATTTTCAGTAGTCCCGTTTGCATAGCCTACATCAGTGTCTATGACGCCATTTAACCTGCTGAAATATCCTTCCACTCCCCAAAAGCAGCCACCTGCTAAGTATATTGTCTTGATGTTTTCCTTGTTTTGCATAGTAGATTTACCTCCTAGTTCACTTCTTAAATTATCTATGCTTAATGTCTTATTTGCCTTTGTGTTATTCTCTGCGGACTCTTTTTCTGTCATCTTGATGCAAGATGTCACAATGACACTTATCACAGTAAGTGATATGATTAGTATAATGAATTGTTTCATATTCTTCCTCATCCCATCTTTAAAGCTATTTATATTAATTTATATTTAATAATTTAGTTTGTTATTCAACGCGTTGAATTGCTAGATAAGTTAAAGCAAATGCTATTCTTACAGCGTTAACTTAGAATGTCATTCAGAGGAGCGAAGCGACGTAGGAATCTAAGCATTTGCAATAATGTTTATTAAAACTTGGAATTTGAGACTAAAAATTTTACCTGAGATTAGTACTAATATAATTTATACCCAATGATTTTGCATAGGAAACGAATCATTTAATAGGGCGAAAGTTGAGTATTTAATAACTTATCAGTTTGTGATAAAATGAACTCAGATTTATAAGGTTTTAACGTGTTTATGTGTATTATTGCAAAGGAGATGTTATGTTACTATTATCGGAAAGTGATATCAAAACAGTTTTTTCTATGAAAGATGCTATAGAAGCTGATAAGGAAGCATTTAGGCTTGTTGTGAAAAACGAAGTTGAAATTCCGCTTAGGACTAAAATTTCTGCTGATGAGTATGAGGGCTGTCTACTTTTTATGCCAGCATATTCTAGCAAAATAGATATGGCATCACTAAAAAATGTAAATATATTTCCAAAAAATGAAAAATTAGGTCTTCCTACTGCACCTGCTCAGGTCTTATTAATTGATGGGAAAACAGGTGTTATTAAAGCGGTTCTTGATGGTACGTATGTGACTAAACTCAGGACAGGAGCAGCTTCTGGAGCAGCTTTTGATTTGCTTGCTAAGAAAGATTGTAGCGTGGGTGCTCTCATAGGGACTGGTTCTCAAGCCAAAGAACAGCTTGAAGCCATGCTTGTAGCAAGGAATTTAGAAGAAGTTAGGGTAGTGGGTAGGAATTATGATAAGACGGTTTCCTTTGTAGATGCTGTAAAAGAGGAGTTTTCTAAGTATGGTGCAAACTTAAAGGCTGTTAAAACATCCGACGAAGCGATTGACAATGCGGACTTAATCATTACGGTTACTTCTTCTGATGAGCCTGTTTTTGATGGTGAAAAAGTGAAGAAAGGTGCTACTATTAGTGCTGTAGGCGCTTACCAACATCACATGCAAGAACTTCATCCAGCTGCACTGACTAGGGCTTCAAAGATATACTTTGATTCAGAAGAGGCTGTACTGTCAGAGTCTGGAGATATATTAATTCCATTAGAAGAGAATCTCATCAGTAAAAGTGATTTTACAGGAGACATTGGTGATGTACTACTAGGAAATGTTGTTGGCAGAGAAGATGATGATGAAATCATTGTGTTTGAAACTGTTGGTGTAGGGGCTCAGGATTTGATAGCTGCACATGAAATCTATAAAAAAGCTGTAGAAACTGGTATAGGAACAGTTTGGGGGTAGTTAAAAAAATGGAAATAAAAATTATTACAGGGCTCTCTGGTGCTGGAAAGTCCACTGTTGTAAATAAGCTTGAAGATATTGGTTACTATTGTATTGACAATCTTCCTCCTCAATTAATGGACCAGTTTGTTGAATTATGCAGTAGGCATCAACCATCTGTGACTAGACTTGCAATAGTTATAGACATAAGGGGGTATGTATTTTTTAAGGAATTAAAAGATAAGTTGGAAGCTTTTAAAGCAAAACATGAAGATGTAAGTATTATTTACTTAGAAGCAGATAATGATACATTGGTAAGACGGTTCAAAGAAACTAGAAGAATACACCCCTTATCAAAAGATATGAGTATGATAGATGGTATAGAAAAAGAGAGGGAGCTAACATCATTTCTTAGAAATATGGCAGATGTTGTCATTGATACAGATGATATGAAGACTAGACAACTTGAGAACTATCTCATAGAGAGAATTGAGGGTTCTGTTAGCAAGATGAAGATGAGTATTAACTTTGTATCCTTTGGTTATAAGCATGGATTACCGTTACATGCAGATTTAGTATTTGATGTAAGATTTTTGGATAACCCTTATTATGTAGAAAGTCTTAGAAACTTAACAGGTGAAGATAAAGCAGTATCAGATTATGTATTAAATCAAAAAAAGACTGGGGAGTTTTTAGAAAAGTTAAAGAGTGTTTTATCTTATCTATTTGAAGAGTACAAAGAAGAAGGCAGGGCAAGAGTCGTGGTAGCTATTGGCTGTACTGGTGGGAAGCATCGGTCAGTAACAATCGCTAATGCTTTATATCATTACTATGGACAACAAGATTATAGGGTTAATGTAAATCATAGAGATAAGGATAAGAGATGAAAACAGGGATAAAGATAGTTGTCATAGGTGGTGGTTCAGGAATAAGTGTAGTGCTAAGAGGTATCAAAAAAGTTACTGAAGAGGTCACTGCAATTGTTACTATGGCAGACAATGGGGGGAGTTCAGGCAAACTCAGAAAAGATTTTGGTATGCTACCTCCTGGTGATATTAGAAACTGCATTCTCTCTCTATCTGAAACAGAGAGTTTTATGCATGACCTTATGCAACACCGATTTAAAGATGGCGTGTTTAAAGGCCATTCACTAGGCAACATATTATTAGCAGGGCTTGTAGATATGACAGGTGGATTTGAAAATGCACTGATTCACATGCATGATATATTTGCTGTTGTGGGAAAGGTGATACCTGTGACGCTTGAAGATGTTCATATACTAGCAGAACTTGCAAGTGGAGAAATTATCTATGGGGAATCAGAAATTGCAGAAACAGTAAAAAAGACATCAGATAGGATAGCTAGGGTAAAAATGGTGCCAGATACTATAAGTACTACACCTATAGTATGTAAGAGTATTAAAGAAGCAGATATCATCATGCTTGGACCAGGTAGTTTATATACTAGTGTCATTCCAAATTTATTGGTAGGTGGTGTTGTAGAAGCAATTAATGATTCTAATGCAAAGGTTGTCTACTGTGCAAATTTATTTACGCAGGCAGGTGAAACTATTGGTTATAGTGTGAGTGATCATTTAGAGGCTATTGAGAAGCACGCAGGAGATATCATAGATGCAGTCATTGTCAATAACGGAACTGTTGAAGAAAATTTATATCAGAAGTACAGAGAGAAACATGCAGATATTGTGTTGTTGACTGATGAAGAGCGTCTGGAAATAATTAGCGCTGGCATCAATGTATTTGAAAATGACTACATTGACATAAGGGAAGGCTATGTTAGACATAATGCAGATATGGTAGCAAAAGAACTCATTAATATTGCAGGTACTAGGATATTTAAAAAGGGGAAAAGGCAGTATTAGAGTTGTGTGTAGTGAGCACTATATGTACTGGTGTTTCACTCTAATCTTAAATCGAATATTCATGTTAACACTAGTTTTGATTTAAACCTTCTATCTAAGATTCCACAGCTTGAAACACTATACAAATCACAAAAATATTGTCACTTTCGAACACCAAGTAAGGAGCAGAATTTAATGATATAAATATAAGTCAAGCTCGCTTGTAAGTATATTTATTATTATTAAATTCTATTGTGAGCGGCAGTGCGAACCTTCCAGAAATGCTTTTCTTCCACGCTAGATTCCTACGTCGCTATGCTCCTCTGAATGACAGCGTAGGAAAAGCATATTCTGGTGGGGCAACCTTACTTGCCAAAGGCGTGGAGTCTTAATATTTTTGAATGATTTGTAGTGTTTCAGAGCTTCTGAATGACAGATAGAAAGTTTAAATTTAAAAGGAGCTTCAGTTTCTTTTTTTTTGGTATTTTTTTATACTAATCTCAGTTTAATTAAAGATTAGTGTTAGCAGATAATATCAGAGAGAAAAGCTAGTAGATTTATAATTTTTTTTAGTTCTTCAAAATTATTAGCATACTGATTATCATTAGCTATCGTATATTTTCTATACAGTTTTTTAATATTATAAAAATGTTTTACAGCAGTTGAAATATCAATCATTTCGTTAAATTATAAATTTTGATAAAATGGGATTTTTTTATTTAATTAATGGTTACAATGTGGTAAAATGTTACGTATGTAATAAAATATTCATATATTACTGGATTTTGATTGCCCAAAATTTTGTAAAAATATGAATAGTGTAGTTATAGCAAAAGAGATAAGTTAGGAGTGAACTTTAAATGCGAAAGGTATCTTTTTCAGGTGGAATACACCCCCCACATTCTAAAGTCTTCACTGAGAAGAAACAGGTTGAGGAGGCTAATCCCCCTAAAATTGTTACAATTCCTGTTAGACAGCACATTGGTGCTCCAGCTGAACCCATTGTAAAGAAGGGAGATGAGGTAAAGCTTGGGCAGGTGATTGCAGAGGCAAAGGGCTTTGTGTCTGCACCTGTACACAGCAGTGTTTCTGGTGTAGTTAAGAAAGTTGCTGAGTTCGATGTTGCTGGTGGCAAGGGATTGTGCATTGTCATTGAAAACGATTTCAATGATACGCTTCACGAGTCTGTTGTTCCAAAGGGAGATGTGGATTCATTAGACGCTAAGGAAATTATCGAAATCATCAAATCTGCTGGTATAGTAGGTATGGGTGGTGCAGGATTCCCACTTAGTGTTAAGCTAAGTCCACCACCAGACAAGAAGCTAGACACAGTCATATTAAATGGTGCTGAATGTGAACCATTTTTGACAGCAGACCATAGGCTTATGCTTGAAACGCCCGAGCGAGTTGTAGAGGGTCTAAGGCTTATGATGAAGGCTGTTGATGTCAAGAAGGGTTATATTGGGATTGAAGATAATAAGCCTGATGCTATTAAGACGATGGTAAAGGCTGCTGAAAAATATGATGATGTAGAAGTAGTATCTCTACATACTAAGTACCCACAAGGTGCAGAAAAACAGCTTATTTACGCTTGCACAGGTAGAGAAGTACCATCAGGTGGACTTCCTATGGATTGTAAAGTTGCTGTGAGTAACGTTGCTACAGCTTCTGCTGTACATGATGCTGTTTATCTTGGCATGCCACTTGTTAAGAGGATTTGTACTGTAACTGGTAGCATGATTAAAGAGCCTAAGAATCTACGAATTAGACTAGGTACTATGCTTGAAGAGATTATAGACCAGTGTGGTGGTTTTGTTGCTGAGCCAGGAAAACTTATTCTTGGTGGACCTATGATGGGTCTTGCACAGTCAACAGTTAAAATTCCATCTACTAAGACAACTTCAGGTATACTTGTATTTGATGATATTGAGGGAAGAATTCCAGACCCATCTCAGTGTATACAGTGTGGTAAATGTGTTGACATATGTCCAGCTTACTTACAGCCTGTATACATCAGTGCTTATTCATTAATTGATAACTTTGACAAGGCAGAACACTTTGGTGCATTAGACTGCATAGAGTGTGGTTCTTGTTCGTTTATATGTCCTGCTAAAAGGCCTCTATTACAATCTATTAGAATGGCAAAGAGACATATACTGGCAAATAGAAGGAAATCTTAGAGGGGGAGAATATGGAAAATAATTTTATACTGTCATCTTCGCCTCATATCAGAAGTGGAGAAACTGTTAGAGGTATTATGCTAAGAGTTATCTTGGCATTACTACCAGCGACAATTTACGGAATTTATTCTTTTGGCATGAATGCAGCGCTACTTGTTATGATTTCAATTGCTACAGCAGTTGCTACTGAGGCATTTATTCAGGTTGTGATGAGAGGACAAAAGACTACAGTATCTGATTTAAGTGCTGTACTAACAGGTCTACTTTTAGCAATGACACTTCCAGCTACAGCACCACTTTGGATACCAGTAGTAGGTTCAGTATTTGCTATTGCTATTGGTAAGCAGGTATTTGGTGGTATTGGTCACAACTTTGTCAATCCTGCACTAGCAGCAAGGGCAATGCTCATGATAGCGTATCCTACACAAATGGGTAATTGGGTACTACCAGGACCAGATGCTGTATCATCAGCTACTACACTTGGTAAATTTGCTGAGTATACTGGTGATTTTAACAAATTATATGAGGAATTACCGTCACTACTTGATTCATTTATTGGGAAGATGGGTGGTAGTTTAGGAGAAACTTCAGCGCTATTACTCATCATTGGTGGTGTTTATCTAATCGTCAGAAAAATTATCACATGGCACATTCCTGTGGCATATATAGGTTCTGCTTTTGTGATGGCATTTTTACTAGACGGATTTAGCTTAAATCATGCTGCTTATCAAATGGTAATTGGTGGACTCATGCTTGGTGCCTTCTTCATGGCTACTGACTATGCTTCATCACCTATTACATCAAAGGGAAAGATTGTATATGGTATTGGCTGTGGTGTAATTACTATTTTAATTAGAAACTTTGGTTCACTACCAGAGGGTGTTTTATATTCTATACTACTCATGAACGTTGCAACACCTCTAATAGATAGATTTACAAAAGCTAGAGTGTTTGGGAGGGCAAAATAATGAAAGAAAATATTAAACTTGGCATTACTTTGCTTTTATTCTGTCTAATAGCTGCTCTAAGTCTAGCATTTACCAATGAAATGACGAAGGGACCTATCGCAGAACTCAAAGCACAGAGAGAACTAGAAGCTAGAAAGGCAGTTTTGCCAGATGCTGATTCTTTTGATAAGGTTGATGAAGCAAAATTAGCAGAGCTTATTGCAAAGAATGCTATTGTCAAAGAAGTCTTTGTTGGAAAAGCTGGAGAAGAAGTTGTAGGCTATGTTGTAAAGACTGGTCCATCAGGTTATGGTGGCGAAGTTATTGTAATAACTGGTGTTGACTTAGAAGGTAAGGTCAAGGGCGTGAGAATTGGTACAAACCAAGAGACTCCTGGTCTTGGAGCAAAGTCTATGGAACCAGCATTTTACGAGCAGTATAACGATAAGACAGCTACAGCAATTACAGTAAATAAATCAACTCCTTCTGGAGATGAAATACAGGCAATAACAGCAGCTACTATTACTTCAAAATGCGTAACTCGTGGAGTAAACGCCTCTGGTGAAGTAGCTAGTGAGCTTGGTAAATAGGGGGTGATATCATGAATAGTAAAGTAAAGAATTTAGTCAATGGTATCATCAAGGAAAACCCTATCTTTGTTCAGCTACTTGGTATGTGTCCTACTCTTGGTGTTACATCATCAGCTGTAAATGCCCTTGGTATGGGACTTGCAACTACAAGTGTATTAATACTTTCCAATGTGTTTATATCACTAATTAGAAAACTGATACCAGATAAAATAAGGATTCCAGCATTTATCGTCGTAATTGCGTCTTTCGTTACCATAATAGGAATGCTTATGCAGGCGTTCTTACCTGATTTATACGATGCGTTAGGACTCTTTATACCACTTATTGTTGTTAACTGTCTTATTCTTGCAAGAGCTGAAGCTTACGCATTTAAAAATGGCATTGTTGACTCAGCATTTGATGGAATTGGCATGGGTCTTGGTTTTACTCTAGCACTGACAATACTAGGTTCTGTCAGGGAACTATTTGGTGCAGGAGCGTTATTTGGCGTACAAATTCTATCAGAAGAATTTTATGCGCCAAACCTAATTATGATTCAGCCTCCAGGAGCCTTTCTTGCATTAGCACTACTACTTGCTCTTTACAATCAGTACAATATCACAAAGAAAAACAGAGCAGTTGCAAAAGAAAAGGCTGAGAAAAAAGAGAGAAAAGAAAAGATTGAAGCTGCTATCAAAAAGGCAGAGGAAGAAAAGGCAGCAAAACTAGCAGCTGCTAAGGCTAAAAAAGAAGCAGCTGAAAAGGCGAAGAAAGAAGCAGAAGAAAAAGCAGCAAAAGAGGCAGAAGAAAAAGCTGCTACTGAAGCTGAAAAGACTGAAAATCCTTCTGAAGAAGTGAAAGGGTCTACAGAAGAAGATAAGTCAAAAGAAAAAAATGATGAGATAAAATCACCTGAAGAAAAGGGTGAAGATAAAGGGGAGGTATAATAATGGACGTAAAGATGTTATTTGTTATACTGGTAAGTTCTATGCTTGTTAACAACTTCGTTCTCAGCAGATTCCTCGGTATATGTCCGTTCTTAGGCGTTTCAAAACAAGTAGAAACTGCTGCTGGCATGGGAATGGCTGTTACGTTTGTAATGACTGTTGCAGGTATATTAACTTGGACAGTCCAAAAGTTAATACTAGAAACTCTAGGTCTTGAATACCTACAAACAATAGCTTTTATACTTGTAATTGCATCACTGGTTCAGTTTGTTGAAATATTCTTGAAGAAAGCTTCACCTGCTCTCTATGGAGCGCTTGGTGTTTTTCTACCACTAATTACTACAAACTGTGCTGTTCTTGGTCTTGCTATCATGAACATCCAACAAGACTATGGTCTAGTTGCTACAGTTGTAAACTCAGTGAGCTCAGCATTAGGATTTTCGCTTGCTATCATCCTATTTGCTGGTATCAGAGAAAAACTTGAAATATCTAATGTGCCAGAAGCATTTAAAGGCTTCCCAATAGCTCTTATTACTGCTAGTATGATGAGTATGGCATTCTTAGGTTTCCAAGGATTAGTGTAGGAGGTAAATATGGATTATAATAATATTATATTTGCTGCACTAGCCCTTGGTGGCATGGGCTTTGTCTTTGCTGTAATACTTGGTTATGCTTCACAGAAGTTTGCTGTAGAGGTTGACCCAAGAGTCACAGAAGTAAGAAATGTACTGCCATCAGCAAACTGTGGTGGTTGTGGATATCCAGGTTGTGATGGATTTGCTGCTGCAGTTGTAGCTGGCGAAGCTAAGGTAAATGGCTGTCCAGTTGGTGGTGCTGATTGTGCTGCTAAAGTTGCAAAAATCATGGGCATTGAGCCTGATGCTGGCGTGAGAAAAGTTGCTCACGTCATCTGTAAGGGTACTAAAGATGTGGCAAAAGATGAGTACGACTATACTGGCATTACAGATTGTAGAGCTGCCAACATCGTAAATGGTGGTAACAAGGCTTGTAAGTTTGGTTGTATGGGATTTGGTACTTGTGAAAAACTCTGTCCATTTGATGCAATTCACATCAATGAAAAGGGTGTAGCAGAAGTAGACCAAGACAACTGTGTTGCCTGTGGTATCTGTATAGAAGCTTGTCCTAAAAACGTCATCACACTGGTTGAATATGGTCAACGTGTTATTGTCAACTGTAACAATAGCGATAGAGGTGGTCACGTTAAGAAAAACTGTGGTGTGGCTTGTATAGCTTGTGGCTCTTGTGAAAGAGCATGTAAGTTTGATGCAGTACATGTCATCAATAACACAGCAGTGATTGACTACGAGAAGTGCAAGAAGTGTATGGCATGTGTGAAGGCTTGTCCAACAGATGCAATCTTTGGACAAATGCCAATACCTAAGGGATTAAAACTATAATAGAATAATGGATTAAAATAAAACGGTTGCAGTGATGATGCTGCAACCGTTTTTAAATGTAAAAATATGATAGGTTTTTAGCCTAAAAAAGATTCATTAAAAAACTCTGATTCTAACCTACACACTTCTATAAACAATTCTTCTAACACTTTCTTCTTCTCATCATCCAAAGAAGCTAGTGCATCAACCTCTGCCTTTAGCCAAGCAACAAAACTGACAAACCCTTCATTGTTGTGAAGTAGTAACCACTCATTGTAGTAAAACTGCTCAGGCTCTTTATCTTGGTATTTTGTAGCCCATTCACAGTAGACAGCTTCAGCAGCCATGATGATGACGAGACAAGTTTCATAGCCAAAATCACGTCCTGTTTCAATACCACGCTTTATAGCAGATCTAAATCCTTGTATTGAAGGGAAAATTTCTAAATCTTCTGCTAAATACTCTGCCTTAGGTACACCTAATGCTTCAAAAGAGCGGATAAAGTAGTCATCTTCTTCACTAGTGAGTATACTTAAGAAATTTGCTAGCTCATGCCTTTGTTTCATGGTATGTGCATAGGCTATAGCGTAGCTTATAAGTTCTGTAAATGGATTGATAAAGGCATAGTCTTGAACAAGGTAGTTGGCATATACCTTATCCTCTAACGTGCCATTGACCATCTCTCTGATAAACTTATGGTCTACTGCGTTTTCCCAGTGACTTCCTGCTTTTTCAATTAGAACTTGTGAAAACTTTTTATTCTCCATTTTTTCCTCCTGTATATTCTGTGTACTTTCCATACTTTATGAGTTTATCATCTGTCATATTGTATATTTCATCAATTAGAAATGTTCTAAAACTTGCATTTCCTGCCTGCTGCTTCTTCATCTTTACTACTGCAAATTCTCCTGCAATACCCATTGTCATGATAGCTTTTAGAACAGTCTCTACATTGTTTTCAGCAGAAATAAAAGCTGAAATAAGTGCTGATAGCATACATCCACTCCCAGTAATATGGGATAGTTCTTTGGTGCCGTTTTTTACAACATATGCTTTTTTAGCATTTGCAACAATATCATATTTTCCACTGATTACAATAATAGAACTACTTTTATTGGCGCAGGCAATTGCAAAACGACTTAAGGCAACAAGACTATCTTCACTGATAAGTTCAGAGGCATCTACACCTTTATGTTCGACTTTGTCCGAAAACAGTGTTTTGATTTCAGAAATATTTCCCTTAATCACTGAAAAATCAACTTTTTTCAGTAGGTATTTTGCTGATTGCTGTCTATAATCTGATGCACCAATACCTACTGGGTCAAAAACTATTGGTATAGCGAGTTTATTGGCAGTCCTTGTACTGATTTCAATAGCTTTGAACTTGTCGTCGTTTAAAATCCCAAAGTTTATGTTTAGCGATGAAGAAAGACTTGTGATGTCCTCTGCTTCTCTAGCACAATCAGCCATAATGGGTGAAGCGCCTATTGCTATCAGTATATTGGCTACATCATTTGCTGTAACATAGTTGTTAATGCAGTGTATGATAGGTTTTTTAAGTTTAATAATTTCAAGGGTGTTTGACAAGAGAACCTCCTAGTTGTGGTATTAGACTGCCATTTAGAGCCAATAAAACACTACTAATTATTGCAAATTCGAGATTCCTACGTTGCTTTGCTCCTCTGAAAGACATAGGGGTTGGCTTTGTAAGAAAGGCATTTGCTTAATTAGTTTTGTGTTTCAAGGCGTGGAATCTTCGACTAAAGTTTTAAATATGAATTAGTATAATCTGGATAAAGTCTACTATTTATTTAATATGATGTCAATAGTGCTGAGCTGGTAATTTTATACTTATAAAAAAAGGGAGTCTCCGAAGAGAATCCCCTTTGATTGACTTTATCACAATCTAATCTACATTTCAATATCTGGATAAATTAATTTAGTCCACTTTTGATATCTTTTTCCACTGCCAAGTGGTGTTATGTTTTTGTCTTGAATTGTCACATCATCTGTTGAGTCATCATTTACATCTTTTTCATATTCATAGCTATTTGTAGCAACTACCATTGGACAGTAGTACCAAACATCTTTATCTTGTAGATCTTTAAATTGTATGATGTTTGGAAGTATGTCATTTACTTCAACGTGCCTATCAAGTATGTTGTTTACAAATGTTATAAATTCAGCTCTTGTGATGTACTTATTAGGTTGGAACTTCGTACCATTAACCCAGTCTAACCATCCTTTGTTATAAGCTGAAGATATGAAGTCTTCTGCCCAGTGGGCGTTTATATCTATAAAGTCATGATTTTTACCACTGCTAATTACATCAAATTTTGATGAAAGTTTTGCTACTTCAGCTCTTGTGATGTATTTCTTTGGTTTAAATCCGCCATCTGGGTATCCATTTAGTATCTTTCCATTTTGAAGTGTACTGATGTATTTATTAGACCATCTTGTTGCTTTGATGTCGTTAAATGTGTTTATATTACTTCTAATTCGCTCTCTGTATTTATCTTCTAGTAGCCTGAAGAAAATTGTTGCAACTTCTTCTCTTGTAAGAAGTCCGTTAGGTCTAACAGTGCCATCAGGATAACCTTGGATATATGCGAAATGGTCGTCATCTTCAAGTTCTCCTAATGGTGTGTTAATTTCTATCTCTTCGTCTTTAGGGTTTTTGTCAACTACAATTATAGTTGTTCCACCGCCAGAACTGCCACCACCAGTTGGTGCTTTCTTAACGTATTGAGCCACAAATTCTGTATCTGTTGATACCTTCTTGCCTAGTTCAGGATTAGGTAACCATCCAACAAATGAATAGCCTGAATATGGCTTAATTCTTGGGATTTTAACACCTTGTTCTTCAAGTGTTTTATCAGTAGTTACTGAATAATTAGTCTTGTTGCTAGTTTTTCCCTTGCCTATTATAAAGGTTACATTTACTTTTTTTAATTCATATTGAGCTACATAAGGTTTGTCAGGAGTCTTAGTTATAGTTGCATTTTCATCGTATACTGGAGACCAGCCAACAAATTCATAGTGTTCTGGTGGGATGACTGTTGGTAGTGTAAGGTTTTGGTCTTTAAGTTTGTACACTGTATTTACAGGGATCACGCTTGAACCTTTGAGTTTTCCACCTTTACCAGCATCAAATTTGATATTTACTTTTGGAAGAGGGTTTAAAATAACTTCATTACTTTTTATTTTTTTACCACTTGCTAATACGCTACTTGCAGTATTTCTAATTTCTGACGTTATTTTGCCTAACTTATAAGTCCTTTGTATTGGTTTATTACCTCCATCTGCTGTTGCTATGAAAGGAGGATTAAACGTGTATTTGCTATCTTTTATCTCTATTGATTTATCGACTTCGTTGTTGATAGGTGTAGAATTTATTGGTATACTTATTGTTCTGTCGCCAACAAGGTAATAGTTCTTATTACTATCACCATTAAGAGTTATGTCAACAGTGCCATTTTTTATCTTGTTGAGTGTTTCTTGGTCAATGTTATTAGGTAGTTCAATTTCGATTTTAATAGGTTTTGACCAGTCAGTTACGCGTTGACTATCTTTAGCATTAGTTAGTAATGGATTTTCAGATGAACTAGCATAGATGTTAATGGCTTCAGGTTTTTCGTAACCTAAACTAACGACTTTTACCTCTCCTACAAGTTTTGAACTTGTCTCTGAGCCCTGTGGTATGGCAGTTACTTTATATTCTGGAATGTCACCACTATACATTTTTCCACTCTTTTCTAAAGTCCATTTATACTTGACTTCATTTTCAATTTTAAATGGTGCAAGAGCTTTGATTTTAGTGACTTTTGGGAGAAGTGCTATTGTGTGGTTGTATTGTCCGTTTGGAAGCAAGGTCTTCCCGTTATCAACTGCTCTGAAATAGTGAGTTTGCAACGTTTTTGGAAGATAGGAGTTCCAATTTTCATCTATCTGTTTTGGGTGTACATCAAATCCATCTTCATTGTCATTGTTTGAAAATGAACTGATGGCAACGTCATTTGTTCCATTAGTAGTTCTTTCGTAAAGTGTAATTCCTGTTTTGTTTTCAGCTCTTATTAAGGCGTGCTTTTTATTTATAGAATCCAAATAGTTTGAAGATGAGTTCGTTTCATTTAAGTATTTTACAGTTCTACTATAACTGATGTTACGCGCATTTAGTGAAAGACTTGAAGTAAGTGAGTTGTTATTTTCATTAATTCTTAAAAAGATTCCACCTTCTTCGCAGTCAATCAATTTAATTTTTTCACCCAACTCCAATTTTGCTGTATTTGATTCAATCGCAAATCCGCCTTGTCTATCTTCAAATTTATTAATTGTGCCAGGGAATCTCTTTGCGTTTTTAATAGTTACTCTATCTAATTCAACAGTACCTGTCTCGTAGTAGTAAATTCCGTAAATAGTACCAGTTTCACTGCTGTTTTGACAATCTAAAACAAGATTTCTTATTTTTACATTTGCATTGTTAAATATTGTGAATAAGGCTCTGTTTGCTTTGTTTATTACGGCATGGTTTTCAGGATTTGGATCAGATTTCAAATCGTCAAGTGTTGTTTCAAAACCAGCTGTTATCTCATAGTTTGAGCCTTTTCCATCAGAACCATCAATGGCGATAGATTTGTTTTTGATTGTCCCATTCAAATAGATGCTTCTATCTAAGGTGATATTTTGATCGATTTTAATGACGCCTAGTTCTTTTACATCGTTAAATGCCTGTTCAATGCCCTTAGCTGTAGCAGCATAATGACCTGGATTATTACCACCAATATAAATAGTGTCTGGTTTTTGAGCGTAAGACACTTGAACTAAACCACATAATAGTGCAAGTGTTAAAACTGCAATAATCTTTTTCTTAAATAAATCCATAACCCCTCCTATTAGAGTAGAACTAATCATACTCCTATTTGATTATTCAAGATAACATTCATATGTATAACCAATTTATACATACTGTATTTATAAGCATTATAACAGAAGATTATAGTGAAATAAAGGCTTATAGGATAAAAAATACTTAAAACCATTCAAATTTAGATATTTAATAAAAAATATTACTGAAAATTATTAGTTGACAAATGTAGTTTTTTGCTGTATTATCTTTTAGTAATGCAAAAATACTTTACAGGAGTTGCGATTTGTTTGAAGATAAATTCTACTATAATAGCTTGTTTGATACGTATGGAGAGCTTTTAACTAAAAAACAATTTGATATTATGTCAATGTTTTTAGTTGACGATTTATCAGTGACTGAAATAGCAGAGAATTTATCTGTCTCAAGGCAGAGTGTTTTTTCTGTTGTTAGAAAGTCTAAGGAAAAATTGTGTGAATTTGAAAACTACATTGGTCTTGTGGGTATTAAAGAAGGTGTAAACACTAAATTGGAGTCTCTTATATCAAATATTGATAGTTATAGTAGAGATGAATTGATTTTTGAACTTGGAAGCATAAGAATAGATAGGTGATATTATGGCATTTGAAAGTTTATCAGAGAGATTAAAGACTGCCTTTAGTAGTTTAACTGGAAGGGGAAAACTCAGCGAAAAAGATGTAAAGCAGGCAATGCGTGAAGTAAAACTTGCACTTCTTGAGGCTGATGTAAACTTTAAAATTGTAAAGGAGTTCATTAAGACAGTTACAGAGCGAGCTGTGGGAGAGGAAGTAACCAAGAGTCTTACACCTGGTCAAACAGTTATAAAAATTGTCAATGAAGAGCTTACAGCTCTGATGGGTGAAGAAAATGTAAAGCTTACAGTTTCATCTAAACCGCCTAGTGTCTACATGATGGTAGGTCTTCAAGGTGCTGGTAAGACAACGGCTACTGGTAAACTTGCCAATCATCTTAGAAAAAATGGCAAAAAACCACTCATGGTTGCCTGTGATATCTACAGACCAGCAGCTATTGAGCAGCTAAAGGTAATTGGTAAGAACTTAGACATACCAGTTTTCGAAATGGGTGATAAGACATCACCTGTAGAGATTGCAAAGCAGGGAATAGAGTATGCTAAGAAGTACTTCCATGATGTTGTCTTAATTGATACAGCTGGTAGACTTCACATTGATGAAGTGTTGATGAAAGAGCTAGTTGATATAAGAACTGGTGTAGACCCTACAGAGATTTTACTTGTAATTGATGCCATGACAGGACAAGATGCAGTCAATGTAGCAGAACATTTTAATTCAAATCTTGAAGTGGATGGTGTCATTCTCTCAAAATTAGATGGTGACACTAGAGGTGGTGCAGCATTATCTGTAAGAAAGGTAACTGGAAAGCCAATTAAATTTGCCAGTGTAGGTGAAAAACTGTCTGATTTAGAGATGTTTTATCCTGATAGAATGGCTAGTAGGATTCTTGGTATGGGTGATGTGCTCAACCTCATTGAAAAGGCTAGTGAAGCCTTTGATGAGGAAGAAGCACTTAAGCTATCCAAGAAGATAAAACAATCAGACTTTACCTTAGAAGACTTTTTATCTCAGCTTCAGCAGATGAAGAAAATGGGTTCTCTAAAGGATATACTTGGCATGGTACCTGGAATGAATAAAGCTAAGATAAACACTGATGATGTTGATGATAAGGTCTTGATAAGAACTGAGGCCATCATACAGAGTATGACAATTCAGGAGAGAAGAAAGCCTCAGATACTCAATGCTAGTAGAAGAAAGAGGATAGCAGCTGGTTCTGGAACAAGTGTGCAGGAAGTCAATAAGGTCATCAAGCAGTTTAATGACATGCAGAAGATGATGAAGACTATGATGAAAAAGGGTGGTAGGAAAAAGCTCTTTAAGGGTATGAACTTACCAATGGATTTTTAGTTCATAAAAAAGCTAAATAGTTTTTTTAGGATAGATAAGTATTATTATTAGGAGGAAAATATGGCAGTAAAAATTAGATTAAGAAGAATGGGTTCAAAGAAGAAGCCTTTTTACAGGTTAGTAGTAGCAGATTCTCGTTCACCAAGAGATGGTAGATTTATTGAAGAAGTTGGATACTATAACCCAGTTGCAAGAGGAAGTAACGAAGAAGTTAAAATCAATGAAGAGAGCGTTATCAAGTGGCTTAAAAATGGAGCAAAGCCTACTGACACTGTTAGAGCTATTCTAAACAAGGAAGGCATTCTAGATAAAGCTAAAAACTAAAGGGGTACATAGTGAAAGAATTAGTAGAAATAATAGTAACTAATCTCATAACAAAACCAGAGGAACTTGAAATTAAGCAAATTGAAAATGAATCTGAAATAATCTTTGAAATTAAAGTTTCTGATGAAGATGTTGGCAGAGTGATAGGTAAAAAAGGCAGAATTATCAGTGCTGTTAGGACTGTAGTAAAAGCTGCTTCTATCGGGGTCGACAAAAATGTTATGGTTGAAATAGCTAGTTAGTATAAGATAGCCTGAGCTGCATGTCAGTATCAGGCTATCTATTTAAGGAGAATTAGTAAAGTGGCTTATGTGAAAATTGGTAAAATCATAGATACTAGAGCCCTTAAGGGTGAAGTGAAGGTCTATCCCTATACAAATGCCGTTGATTCTTTTGATAATGTAGATGAAATATACGTTATAGAAAATGGCGCTCATAAAAAACTGGAAGTTGAGAAGGCTCGCCCTTATAAGAATATCATGCTTTTAAAGTTTGTGGGCATAGACCATATTAATGATGTACTTCAGTATAAAGGCGAATATATCTACCTAAAAGAAGATGACATGGATAAACTCTTAGATGAGGGTGAGTACTTTGTAGAAGATTTAAAGGGTCTTAGCGTGCTGAATGAAGCTGGTGAAAATGTTGGCTTAATAAAAGATGTCAGAACTGGTGCAGTACAAGATGTACTTGTCATAGAAGACAACGAAAAGGAGTGGTTTTTACCTTATGTTGATGCATTTGTTTTAGATGTTGATATTGATGAAGGAGTAATGAAAGTTAAACTAATAGAGGGTATGTACTAATGAAGGTTGATATTATTACTCTCTTTCCAGATATGGTAAAGGGGGCATTTTCTGAATCAATCTTAAAAAGAGCAAGAGAAGAAGAACTGATGGATGTAAATACTCATCAATTAAGAGATTATTCTGAGGATGTCAGAAAGAGGGTAGACGATACCACCTATGGTGGTGGAAGTGGGATGCTTCTTCGGGTAGAACCTATTAAAAGAGCGATTGAAGATGTTTCAACAGATGAGGCTCATGTTGTCTATATGAGTCCTAGAGGGAAGAGACTAGACCAAGAAAAAGTCATAGAGCTCTCTGAAAAAAAACACCTTGTCATACTCTGTGGGCACTACGAAGGCGTCGACCAGAGGGTGATTGATTCATATGTTGATGAGGAAATATCGATAGGAGACTATGTTCTTACAGGTGGCGAATTAGCAGCTGTTGTCCTAGTAGATGCTGTTTCTAGATTTGTTGATGGGGTGCTTGGAAAGGAGCACTCTCTTGTGGAAGAGAGCTTTGAGAATAACCTCCTTGAATACCCACAGTATACTAAGCCAAGAGAAGTAGATGGTGTAAGTGTTCCAAATGTTTTACTCAGTGGGGATCACCAAAAAATTGATTTTTGGCGATATGCAAAGAGTCTTGAGATTACCTATGAAGTTAGAGAAGATTTATTTTACAAGCATTTAATTATGGTTTTATCAAAGGGAGACAAAAAAGACGTTAGAAGGCTTTCTGATGCGTTAAAGACGTTTTTGGACTAGCTAATTAGCTTGAAAAAATGGCAAGTTTGTAGTAAAATATCTTGATGTAATTGTGTTATCAGTCTAAGGTAGAATTGCACTGTCATTCAGAGCCTATAAAACACTATAAATTATTACAAATGCTATTCTTTTAAAGCTGACTCTCTTTGTCATTCAGAGGAGCGTAGCGACGTAGGAATCTAAGCATTTGCATTAATTTATTTAGTGTTTCAAGGCGTGGAATCTTAGTGCAATTCAATGATAGATTAGTATAAAAAAGAGAAAAGAGGGTTCACTTTAAGGATTAACCTAGTGTGATAATTTATATGAATATACTCAAGAAAATAGGGATTATATTTATCCTTGTAGGTATACTTTTAAGTGTGCTGTCTATGTTTATACCTATGCCAGAAATAGCTAGACTGTTTGTTGTCAGTTTTCTCTTAGGTTCAGGTATTGTGTTGATCTTTATCTCTAAACTAAAGATGTGGAAGGAATAGGAGCACGTTATGAAAAGTGATAAACTGGCGTTATTGACAGATTTTTATGAACTCACCATGATGAATGGTTATCTAAATGAAGGTCTTGCAGACCAGATAGCTTATTTTGAGTATTATTTTAGAAAAATACCTGACAGTGGTGGATTTGCTATAAGCTGTGGATTGGAAAGTGTCTGTAATTACATTGACAATTTAAAATTTGATGAAGATGATATAAAGTATCTTGAAGAGAGGGAAATGTTCTCTAAAGAGTTTATTGAGAGAATAAGAAACTTCAAGTTTACTGGTGACATGTGGTCTGTCAAAGAAGGAACACCTATATTTGCCTCTGAACCTCTTATGATAGTGCGAGGTAAAATCTTTGAGATTCAGCTGATTGAGACTGCAATCCTTCTATTTATGAATCATCAGAGTCTTATTTGTACAAAGGCAAACAGGATAGTACGAGCTGCTAATGGTAGAGCAATACTTGAATTTGGTTCAAGGAGAGCACAGGGTATAGATGCTTCTGTACTAGGTGCAAGAGCTGCATACATTGGTGGTTGTAAAGGCACATCAAATACACTTGCTGGCAAACTCTATGGTGTATTTGCCACTGGTACAATGGCTCATAGCTGGGTGCAGCTATTTGACTCTGAAATTGAGGCGTTTAGAGCTTACGCAAGAAATTATCCAGATGATTGCAACCTCTTAGTTGATACCTATGATGTACTGGATTCAGGTGTACCAAATGCCATTAAGGTGTTTGATGAAATCTTAAAGCCACTTGGTAAGAGACCAAAGGGTATACGAATTGACAGTGGTGATATTGCTTATATTTCAAAAAAAGCGAGAAAAATGCTTGATGAAGCTGGATATGAGGATTGTCAAATTGTTGCTTCAAACTCACTTGATGAAGTGATTATCCGAAACTTGATTTTGCAAGATGCAAAAATAGATGCCTTTGGTGTAGGTGAAAGACTTATTACATCAAAGACAAGCCCTGTTTTTGGTGGGGTTTACAAACTGGTCGCAGTGGAGAAAGAGGGAAGAATTGTCAACAAGATAAAGATTTCTGAGAATATCCAGAAGATTACGACACCAGGTTTTAAAGAGCTATACAGAATATACAACAAAGACACTGGGTATGCTATGGCAGATTTAGTGGCGCTTCGAGATGAAAATTTTGAAGGTAGAGAGGAACTTGAAATATTCCACCCAGAACACACGTGGAAGAGAAAGACGCTTAGCAATTTTAGAATGGAAAAAATGCTCTGCAAGATATATGAAGCAGGTGAGAGAGTGTATGAACTTCCAAATATTGAGGAGATTAGAGTCTTCTGTGAAGAGTCGCTTGATACCATTTGGGATGAGATGAAGAGATTTGAGTTCCCACACAAGTACAATGTTGACCTAAGTGAAAAACTCTGGGCACTAAAGAGAGATATGATAAAAAAACTAGAGGAAGATATAGAGAGTGGCAAAAATTAGTGAAGTAATAGAGAACAAAATACCGGATTTTATAGGACTTGCTAAGGGTCTTTTTGCCTCTGATTACGATGATTTTATTGCGTCATATGACAGGCTGTATAAAAAGTCGATACGAATCAATACCAGTAAGATTGATGCAGATTTTGTCCTACATTCTGATTTAGATGTGGATCTAGTAGATGGTTTAGAGGATGTGTTTTTTGTCAATGATGAGAGCATATCAAAACATCCCTATCATAGCATGGGTCTCTTTTACTTTCAGGAACTTAGTGCATCAAAACCAGTTAGTTTTCTGGAATTTGATGAGGACGCTAGAGTGCTTGATCTCTGCGCAGCTCCTGGTGGAAAGACGCTTCAGCTTGCCTTAAAACTATCTAGCAGTGGTGAACTCTATTCTAATGACATATCAGTGAGTAGGCAGAGGGCTACTGTTAAAAACATAGAAAAGTACGGCATATCAAATGCTGTGGTTCTAGCTGAAAATCCTGAAAAGCTCTCTGCTGTTTTTAGAGAGTACTTTGAAGTGATTCTTGTGGATGCTCCCTGTTCTGGTGAGGGAATGTTTGCAAAAGATAGCAGTGTTTTGAAGTCTTGGTCTATTGACAAGACGATAGAGTACGCTGCTATTCAGGAAAAACTTCTGGACTATGCCAGTACAATGCTATCTTCAGGTGGTAGAATTATGTACTCCACTTGTACGTTTAATAGCAGTGAGAATGAAGCAGTAATATCTCGCTTTTTAGAGAAACACCATGATTTTAAGGCGGTAAAGATTTCAGGTACAGGACTTGAAAGTGGCTTAGGAGACTTTAGTGAAGAAGTATTAGCCTGCTCTAATAGGGTGCTACCTCATAAGTCAAATGCACTTGGTCATTACTTTATTTTACTAGAACATAAAGGGGAGAAAGAAGAGCGATTACCTCTAATAAATGATGTTGAGCCGCCTGATTATTTTCGTGATTTTTGCAGCGAAATAGGATATGAATGTAAACGAGGATATTATATTGAAATATCTTCTAAACTCTATTATACAGCTCATCAGTTTAAGGATATGACAGGTGTGAGGGTTTTGAGAACAGGTCTACTTCTTGGTGAGATGAAAAAGGGCAAGTTTATTCCTTCTCAGGCATTTGCCATGACGCTTTCCAGCGAAAATCTCAATCACGTCATTCACTATACATCATCAGATGATGAAGTTTATAAGTACTTAAGAGGTGAGACTTTAAATGTAAAGCTAGACAAGGGTTATTATCTAGTATTTGTTGATAATTACCCCTGTGGTTTTGTGCTATCTGATGGAAAAAAATTAAAAAATAAATTTAAGAGAGATTGGATTCAAAGTTAAAAATGAAGAAGATAATTGCTTTGGTAGTTCTTGTGCTCGCTCTTTTGATTTTTTCTGTATTTTATGTTGCAGAGGGAAGTAGTGAGTATAAGGCAAAACAGATAGAAAAAATATTTGAACTCAACAATAGAGAGGCAATTAAACTCAGTATCGAAAAAGAGTTTAACAGGATGAAGAGAGAGGAAAAGATTGCGATAATTGACAATCTTTCTTTTGGTGTAGTTCAGGCAAATAAGGAAGTACTTATTGAACTTTTAAACCTTACCATAACAAAATGGCAAGAAGAAGATAGCTTTAATATGCAGTATCTAAAGACTGAGTTTGACCTTCAAAATAGAAAAAATGAAATTGTTATTCACGATATGAGGGAGCTAACAAAGAAAACACAAATATCGTCAGTAAGTGATTTTATAAAAGAAGTGGACATTGTTTTACAAGAGGGTTGGGGCAAAAGTATTGGCGACTACTTTGTTGTATCTGGAAACAATGAACTGAGATTTGATTCAATTAGTGGTAAACATAAATTAGTCTATGCCCAATTTGATGTCATGGATATGAGTACAGGCTATGTCGTTAAGTTTACTTATGATCAGCAAGCACTATATATTGCACCAACGATAGATAAGATAGAAGATGCTGGGTTTTATGAGATTTCAGATGTCCTCTCTTATTTTGACATTGACCAAATCATTAAGTTTTCAAACTACAAGGAAAAACCTATTGATAATGGTGAGCTAGATGATAGTGAAAAGGGTGTTGATAGGATTATAAACACATACAAAGATCCAGTCTTTGCTGGTAAGTTAAAACTCGTCATTAAGGATGATATTTTTTCAGGTGATAATCAGGGGGAAGATAAGGCTGGTAAGTACTATGACATCAGAAAGAGAAGGGATGATTACTACCTCTTGGAGGACGAAAAGTCATTTGGTGGCATGGTATATATAGCTAGTGTATCCGTTGAAAAACTAGAGATGAAAGAAAAAGAAGAAGTTGTTACAAAGAGCGTATTTTACAATGTGTTTCGAGATAGTTTAAAAGTCTATCAGCACAGTGAAGAAGATGAAGAGAGTAAAGAGAACGACAGTGGTGATGAAGATGAAAACAAAAGATAATGATAAGACAGTTCCCTTTGATAGCTCTCAAAGCGATAATACAACTCTCCTCTTAGAAGAACTAGTATCAAGTGGTGTATACAGTGATTTTAAGGAAGAGTATGGCGACTGTTTTAAAGATGAGAGCTTTAGTAAAATATTTCTTGAAATACTACTATCAAGAGAGTCTGATATAAAAAAAGCAGCTCCTATGGCTGGGATAAGCTCAGTTTATGCCTATCAGCTCATCAGTGGAAAGAGAAAACCCTCTCGAGATACCATCATCCATATGTCAATCAATTTAGAACTAGGTATTGATGATGTGAATAAGCTCCTTTTTTCGTCAGGAAAGACAACGTTATATGTGAAGAACAAGCGAGATTCTGTGATAATATATGGGCTATCTCATGGGTTTGATCTTGATGAAATTAATGCCCTACTAAGACGAGAAGATTTATTGGAACTATAGAACGGAAAGGTATTTGTGATAGATGTTAATAGATAAGTTAAATATAGATGATGTGATAATCAACAACCAGCTAGCTATGAATGAAATTAGACAGATACTAGCTGAGAGAGAAGACGTTTTTGGAAAACAGCCTAAGTTTTACATAAATACCTATGGTTGCCAGATGAATGAGCACGACAGCGAAAAGCTATACAGCATGCTCAGAACATCTGGTTTTTTAGAAGCAAGTTCTATGGATGAAGCAGATATTGTGATTTACAATACCTGCTGTATTAGAGAAAATGCGGAAAAGAGGGTCTATGGCAATCTAGGTTCGTTAAAGAGCATAAAGAACAAGAAGAAGCATATGATTATTGGGATATGTGGTTGCATGATGCAACGACCACATATTGTTGAGACTATAAAGGAAAAGTTCAAACACGTCAATCTAGTGTTTGGTACTCATAACCTACATGATTTTCCTCAGTTATTACTAAGGCACTTAAAGGGTGAAAAAATGGTTGTTGATGTATGGGAAAAATCAAGGGGTATTGTCGAGGGAATCAAGGTTGTAAGGAAGAAAAAACACAAGGCATTTGTAAATATTACCTACGGCTGTAATAACTTCTGTACTTATTGTATTGTTCCTTATACTAGAGGAAGAGAGCGAAGTCGTGATAAGGACTCTATTATTGATGAAGTGAGGAAGTTCTTAGAAGATGGTGTAAAGGAGATTACCTTACTGGGTCAAAATGTCAACTCCTATGGCAATGACTTTGAGGATGACTATGGCTTTGCTGACCTCTTGCAGGATGTTGCAGCACTTGACTATGACTTTAGATTAAACTTTATGACGCCACACCCTAAGGACTTTTCTGATGATGTGATAAGGGCTATTAGGGACAATGACAGAATTATGAACTATGTACATCTACCAGTGCAAGCTGGCAGTACAAAGGTGCTAAAGAAGATGAATCGTTCTTATACCAGAGAGCAGTACTTATCACTTGTTGATCGCTTAAAGGAGAATATTGAGGACCTCAGTATCTCTACGGATATTATTATTGGCTTTCCATCTGAAGAGGATGAGGATGTTGATAAACTCATTGATTTAATTCAGTATGTGGAGTATGACACAGCATTTACTTTTATATATTCAGTGAGAAAGGGTACGCCAGCAGAGAAGTTTGAGCAAATTCCAGAGGATGTCAAGCATGTTCGCTTTGAGAGGATGCTTGAAAAACTCAATGAGATTGTCATAAGAAAAAATGCGGAAAAAGAGGGTGAGACACTAAGGGTATTGGTTGATTCTCATGCAGATGGCATTTTATCAGGGCGTTCAGATTGCAATAGAGTAGTAAATTTTGAAGGAAGTGAAGACTTAGTTGGTACATTCCAGAATGTGTACATCAAACAATCAAAGAAGTTTTCTCTTGTAGGGAAGCTATTGGAGGGTTAATATGGCTGAAGTAACACCTATGCTTAGACAGTATTTTGACATAAAAAAAGATTATGAAGACTATATATTATTCTATAGACTGGGTGATTTTTATGAGATGTTTTATGATGATGCTATAACAGCTAGTAAAGTCCTAGATATTACGCTGACAAAGAGAAATGCTGGTTCAGGTAAGACAGCCCCACTAGCAGGTGTTCCTTATCATTCTTGTGAGCAGTACTTAAAAAAGCTAGTTGACTCAGGGTACAAAGTAGCCATTTGTGAACAGGTGGAGGATCCAAAGGCTGCAAAGGGTCTGGTAAAGAGAGAAGTAGTAAAGCTCATAACACCTGGCACAATCAGTGATATTGATATGTTAAAGGAAGATGCGAATAATTATCTCATGGCTATCAGCCAAGATGAAAACAACTATGTCATGTGTTTTGGTGACTTATCGACAGGCATGCTAAAGTACAGGGTCTATGACCTCTATGAAGAGCAGAGGCTCATTGATTCAGTGTATATACTTAGACCAAGTGAAATTATCATAAGAGAAGATTTGAAAATCCTTGATAAACTTAGAGGATTTATCAAGACTGCAGATTTAAACACTACTATTACCACTCAGGTGAGAAAGAGTATTTCGCTTAGTTTTGGTCTTGAGAGCATCAAGAGCTTTTTTGGAGTAGCTACCTTAGAGGGATTTGGAATAGATGAGACAAGCAGGGCGACAATTGATGCCATTTCAAGGCTCATTGATTACCTGAAGTTAACGCAAAAGACTGCCCTACCTCATATGAATAAGATCGTCTTTGATTCAGACAAGGATTACATGGTTCTTGATGGATTTACCATGAAGAATTTAGAACTTGTTGAGAGCATGAGGGCAAAGTCCAAAAAGGGAAGCCTTCTTTATGTGCTTGATAAGACAATGACGGCAGCTGGTAAGAGAAAGCTGAGGTCATATATAGAGTCGCCTTTACTAGATAAGGGAAAGATTGAAGAGCGTTTAGATCGAGTCGAATTTTTAATTGATGAGATATTTATCAGGTCAAGGCTGACAGAGCTACTAGATGAAGTGTATGACCTTGAGAGGCTTGTGACTAAGATTGTCCTTAAGACCATCAATCCTAGAGATATAGTGGCACTTAAGAATTCGTTTTCTGTCTTTCCAGATATTAAAAAGCTATTTGATGATGCAGGTGATACCTATCAATCCTTGTTTTTTGATTTTAACGACTTATCATCACTTAAGGATTATTTAGAGGCTGCTATCATTGATGACCCACCTTTTGCAACAAGGCAGGGCAACTTTATAAAAGGTGGTTTTTCTAGTGAACTAGATGAGCTGAGAATGCTTACAGAAAACTCACAGGGTGCTCTTGAAAGTCTCCTAGAAGAGGAGAGGGAAAAGACTGGCATAAAGAACTTAAAGGTTGGATTTAACAAGGTCTTTGGCTACTATATCGAGGTTACCAATGCCAATAAATCGCTTGCACCTGATTACTATGTGAGAAAGCAGACTCTCAGTAACTGTGAGCGATATATCTTCTCAGAGCTGAAGGAATTAGAAGATAAAATACTGAGTGCCAAAGAAAAGATAAATATCTTAGAGTACAAGCTCTTTATGGATATCGTTGACAAACTCAATGACAGTGTAGAAGAAATACTGAAAAGTGCTGAAGTTCTTGCAAAGGTGGACGTGTACCAAAGTTTTGCTAGTGTCAGTGATAAGTATTCCTATGTGAGACCTGTGGTGACAACAGGTGATGTCATCAATCTCAAAGATGCAAGGCATCCAGTTGTTGAGAGCATGCTATCCTATAATGAATTTGTGCCAAATGATTCTTATTTAGATAATTCGTCTAGTGTTGTAAATATCATCACAGGACCCAACATGGCTGGTAAGTCAACCTATCTCAGACAGGTTGCCCTAATATCGCTCATGATGCAGATAGGCTGTTTTGTGCCTTGCTCTAGTGCTGAAATCTGCATATCAGATCGAATATTTACTAGGGTTGGAGCAAGTGATGACCTCTACAGAGCGCAGAGTACTTTCATGGTTGAGATGTTAGAACTTGCCAATATATTAAATCATGCAACCAGTAAGTCACTGGTTATTCTAGATGAGATTGGCAGGGGAACTTCTACTTTTGATGGTTTGAGTTTAGCTTGGGCACTTGTTGAGTACATCAGCAGTAAGTTAAAGTGCAAGACCTTATTTGCAACGCATTATCATGAACTTACAGAACTGGAAAATACCCTAGATACGGTTGTCAATTATCGAATTACCATCAGTGAAAAAGGTGATGACATTGTCTTTCTTCGAAAATTGGTAAGAGGTGCTGCCAATAAGAGTTTTGGTATCGAAGTTGCCAAGTTAGCTGGCGTGCCAAATGAAGTCCTAGTAAGGGCAAGAAAAGTATTAAAAGAACTGGAAAAGAATGATATAGCAAGACCAGTTAGAGTAAGTGATGAGCCTATAAATACAGCAGTAGAAGAGGATGAGATGGTTGAGTATAGAGAAAAGTCAATTCGCCTTGATAAACTAAGTGACTATGTAGATACCATCAGCCTTGACAATACCAGTCCAATATCTGCCCTTCTTCACCTAGAGCAGATTGTGAAAATGCTTAGGAGCTAGATATGATAATAAAATTACCGGATTCTATCAGTAGTCAAATTGCAGCTGGAGAGGTGGTAGAGAGACCTGCCTCTGTTGTAAAAGAGCTGGTTGAAAACTCGATTGATGCTGGTGCTACTAAGATAGTAGTTGAGATTGAGTCAGCTGGTAAGGAGCTGATTAAAGTAAGTGACAATGGGCATGGTATTGACAGTTCTGACATTGCTCTGTTATTTGAGAGGCATGCAACAAGCAAGATTAAGAGCTTAGAAGATATTTACAATATTTACTCTCTAGGGTTTAGAGGAGAAGCGCTAAACAGCATATCCTCTGTATCAAAAGTGCTTCTTGTCAGTAAGACAGCTGATGATGAGATTGGAAAAAAAGTTGTTTACAGTGATGGTGAAATAAAGAGCATTGAGCCTTATGGCACAACAGTTGGTACAAGTATAGCAGTTAGTGATATATTTTATAATATACCAGTTCGGTATAAATTTTTAGAATCAGATAGCAGGGAAAAGGCGAAGATTACAGCACTGATGACAAGACTTAGTCTGTCTAGACCTGATATATCATTTACCTTAATAGTAGATGGAAGAGAAGAGTTTAGGACAAGGGGTAAGGGTGGTCTTTACTCTGCCCTTCACAGCATATATGGTTCTGAACTATCTTCTAAACTCTTAGAGGTAAAACTTGATACTGAAGGGCTTAGAATTAGTGGATATGTAGCTCTTCCAGAGTATAGTAAGGGCAATAAGAGTATGCAGGTGTTCTTTGTCAATGGCAGGTATATTGAGTCTAAAGAACTTCAGAAGACTGTGACCTCAGCCTATGAGGGCTTACTCATGCTCCATAGACACCCTGTATTTTTCCTCAGTATTGAGTTAAACAGTGATGAAGTGGATGTCAATATACACCCACAGAAAATTGAGCTTAAGTTTGAAAACTACTCTTACGTTTCAAACAAGCTCTTTAGTTTGGTAAAGAATACGCTCTACGAGTACAGCCACAATAGGAAGTTCAGTCTAAACAAGGTCAATGACTTTGCAAAAAATGAGAGGCTGGCAGAAAAAGTATCTGGCGTTGTCAGTGAAATACTGAGTTCTAACGAAGAAAACAGTGCAAGTCAAGAGTTTTATATCCCTAGTGAAGCAGCTATAGATGAAGAAGTTGAACTAGATGAACTAGAGTTAAGTGACGCCCAAGCCTTTACTTCTACAAGTTCCTATATTGGGGAAGATAAGGATGAGTCTTATGAAGAAGAGGATAGTGAAAAAGGTTTTGAAATAAACCTTGTAGATAGGGATTACATCAAATCGCTAGCTGAGATGAAGACAAAGAGTGCTTATAGTGCTGATGTTACAGAAGATGAAGCGGTAATTGGCAGTGCCCCTACTTCTCATCAACAACCAGAGATTTATCAAGAACCAGAGAAGTTTGATAGGAGCATATATGATGATGTTCGCATTATTGGTCAGATATTCAATACCTTCATTGTTGCTGAAAAAGAGGACAAGGCATTTTTCATTGACCAACATGCAGCTCATGAGAAGGTACTTTATGAGCGATTTGTTGATGACTTCAACAATAAAAAAGTATCGTCACAGTATTTGATAGAACCATATATCTATACATTTGATGCTCAAGATGAGGATATCGTAGAGGAGGCTTTAGAATTATTGGCATCTTTGAATGTTGATGTTGAGGAGATTGGACATAGAGAGTATAAAATTCTCAGTACACCCGTTTTTTCAACTCCTGTTGATATAGAGGATATTGCCTTCATACTAGATTCTTATAAAAAACACGGAAAGAGGAGCTTTGAAAAACTCATAGAGCCAATACTTGATATGAAATCTTGTAAGGCAGCAATTAAGGCAAATGATATTCTTACGCTAGATGAGATGAAGGAATTATTTAAGAGTCTTGGCAAACTGAGAAATCCAAATAACTGCCCACATGGTAGACCAATCATGTTTGAAATCACAAAGAAAGAATTTGAGAAGTACTTTAAGAGGATTGTTTAATGAACAAAGTTATCATAGTAGGTGGTGCCACTGCAGTGGGAAAGACGGAATTCTCCTTTGAATTAGCTGAGAGACATTCAGGGGAAATCGTCTGCGCTGACTCTGCCCAAATATACAAATACATGGATATAGGCACAGCAAAGCCTACTGTAGAAGAAATGCAGCTCTATCCTCATCATCTCTTTGACTTTGTTGATATAAAAAGAGACTACACAGTGAGTGATTACAGCACTGATGTGAGAGCTGCCATAGCTGACATTCATTCAAGGGGGAAAACGCCTATCCTTGTAGGGGGAACAGGTCTATATATACACAGCGTTATATATGACATGGATTTTAGCACGTCAAAACCTGATTTTGAGAGGAGAAAGGTCTTGTTGGAACTGCCAGCAGAAGAATTGGCACTCACCTTGGAAAAACAGGGCATTGAGTTATCCAACAGTGATCGCTACAATGTAAGGCGTTTAGTACGAATGATTGAGATATTGGAATCAGGAGCTACCCTTAAAAAGTTTGCTGAAACAACAGACAAAAAGTCAGGCTATGATGTAGAACTTTACATACTGGAGAGAGGTAGAGAAGAACTCTATGAACGGATTAATAAAAGAGTGGATATCATGGTTGAAAGTGGACTGGTTAAAGAAGTTTCAGCCATCCTTGACATGGGGTTAAGTGGTGATGAAAAGGCGCTTAAGGCAATAGGGTACAAAGAAGTTATTGAGCACCTTCATGGTGACATTAGCGTTGATGAAATGATAGAAAAAATCAAGGTCAATACTAGACACTATGCCAAAAGGCAGATAACGTGGTTTAAAAGGTATGACTTTGCTACGAGGGTAAACCTAAGTTAGTAAACACTGTTAAGTCTTGATTTTAATTAGCTTATATACAGAAAACACAACCCTAGTACTTAAAAGAGTTATGTTTTTTGATAGACTAAATTAATATAATATCAAAAAAATGTTTAAAAATTGCTTAAACTGTGTTATACTACACCTTGTATAAATAAGTAAGACAGTGACGGGAACGGGAAGTTATTCGAGTTTATAGAGAGCTGATGTTTGCTGGAAATCAGTAACAAGGTAGCTTCTAAATCATCCCTGAGTTTTCACTCTGAACTTAGTAGGGGTGAACGGTATTCGCGTTATAGAATAATTAAGTGAGAGGTTGATAGCCTCTAATCTGGGTGGTACCGCGGATTATTTCGTCCCATAGCTTTTTTAGCTATGGTTTTTTATTTAGGAGGAAAAATGTATAAGAAGCTGAGTGATGTGAAAGTATCCAAGACAGAGGAACTTACAAGAGCGTATTGGAAAGAGATTGACTTATTAAAAGAAGCAGTAAATAGTAGACCTGAAGATAAGCCATTTGTGTTTTATGAGGGTCCACCTACTGCCAATGGAAGACCAGGGGTTCACCACGTAATTGCAAGGGCGCTAAAGGACGGTATTTGTAGATACAAGACAATGCAGGGATTTCAGGTCAAGAGAAAAGCTGGTTGGGATACACATGGTCTGCCAGTAGAGCTTGAAGTAGAGAAAAAACTAGGACTTGAAGATAAAAAAGATATTGAAGAATACGGCATTGGCAAGTTTAATACCCAGTGTAAGGAATCAGTGTTTGAGTATGAGTCGCTATGGCGTAAAATGACAGAGCAAATGGCTTATATGGTTGACCTTGACAATCCATATATCACACTTAAAAATGACTATATTGAGTCTGTTTGGTGGATACTAAATAAGTTTTATGAAGAAGGGCTTATCTATGATGGCTTTAAAATTCTTCCTTACTGCACAAGATGTGGTACTGGTCTAGCTTCTCACGAAGTTGCACAGGGCTATCAGGAGATTAAGAACAACACTGTCATTGCTAAATTTAAATGTGCTGATGAAGAAAATGCCTATTACCTAGCGTGGACAACAACACCTTGGACATTAGCTGCAAACGTTGCTCTAGCTGTAAACAAGGATGAGACTTATGTAAAAGTACTAGAAAATGGAGAGTATTTATATGTCGCTAAGACTTTGGCTGGGCAGGTACTTCAAGGTGAATATGAAATAGTAGAAGAAGTGAAAGGTTCTGATTTAGAACACAGACCATATGAACAGCTCATGCCGTTTGTTAAGCCAGATAAACCTGCCTTCTATGTGACAAATGCAGACTATGTAACAACTGCTGATGGTACTGGTATTGTACATACAGCAACTGCCTTTGGTGAAGACGACTATAGGACAGGTGTACGATATGGACTTCCTGTACTAAAACCTGTTGATGAATCTGGTATATACACAGCTACACCATGGGAGGGTAGAAGTGTACTAGATGAAAAGGTAGAGGTAGACATCATCATATGGCTTCATGATAATGGAAAGCTCTATTCAAAGCAAAAGATTGCTCACAACTACCCACACTGCTGGCGTTGTAAGACACCTCTTCTCTACTATGCAAAACCTAGCTGGTACATAGAGATGACAAAGTTAAAGCATATTCTCATTGCCAACAATAACTCAGTAGACTGGCATCCAGACTATGTTGGAGAAAAGAGATTTGGCAACTGGCTTGAAAACTTAAATGACTGGGCTATCTCTAGGAGTAGATATTGGGGAACACCGCTAAATATATGGCGTTGTGAATGTGGACATGATACAACTGTAGGTTCAAGGGCAGAACTTGTTGAGAGAGCTATTGAAGACATTGATGAGAGCATAGAGCTACACAGACCATACATTGATGACGTACACCTAGAATGTGAAAAGTGCGGAAAGACAATGACAAGAGTGCCAGATGTAATAGACTGCTGGTTTGATTCAGGTTCTATGCCATTTGCACAGCACCACTATCCTTTTGAAAACAAGGAAAACTTTGACAAGTTATTCCCTGCTGACTTTATCTGTGAGGGTATTGACCAGACAAGGGGATGGTTCTATTCACTTCTTGCCATTTCAAGTTTTGTCATGGGTAAATCACCATATAAGAATGTCCTTGTCAATGATTTGATTCTCGATAAAGAGGGCAAGAAGATGTCTAAGTCAAGAGGTAATGGCGTAGACCCATTTGAGCTCATGGATGAATATGGTGCAGATGCAACAAGGTGGTATATGTATTACTCATCACCTGCATGGCAGCCAACAAAGTTTGATGTAGACCAGCTCAGAGAGTTAAATTCTAAGTTCTTTGGCACGCTTAAGAACTCATATACTTTCTTTAGCCTATATGCAAATACAGATAAACTAGATGTCAAGAGCTTTGACATCAAAGTCAGTGATAGGGCTGAGATTGACAGGTGGGTAATTTCTAAGCTTAACAAGCTGATTAAAAATGTCACAGATGATTTTGAAAGCTATGATATGACAAAGGCATCAAGACATATCTATGAGTTTGTTGTAGAAGATTTTTCAAACTGGTATATCAGAAGAAACAGGAGAAGGTTCTGGGAGTCAGGACTATCAGATGATAAGAAGGCAGTATATAGAACAACATTTGAAGTTCTTGAAACGGTAGCTAGACTGATTGCTCCACTTGCGCCTTATATTAGTGAAGAGCTTTATAGAGCACTTACAGAAGAAAAATCAGTTCACCTTGCTACTTATCCAATTTGTGATGAAAGTCTGATTTCTGAAAAGATTGAGCAGAGAATGGACTTAGTAAGAGACCTAGTCAAACTTGGTAGAGCAGCAAGAGATGATGTAAAGATAAAGGTTAGACAACCACTGTACAAGGTTTATGTTTCAGGTGAAAACAGAGAGCTTATCTCTGACTTAACAGACCTCATCATGGAAGAGTTAAACGTCAAAGAAGTTGTCTTTGAAGATGAGTTATCTCAGTATATGGACTTTAAATTAAAGCCGAACTTTAGAGCGCTTGGACCAGTACTTGGCAAGAACATGGGTGAGTTTTCTAAGAAACTAGGACAGCTAAATCAAAATGAAACTGCCATGAAACTAAAGGCTGGTGAGAGCATTGTATTAAATATTGGTGGCGAGGACAAGGAGTTTTCTTCTGACTTAATCGAAGTCAATATTGTATCTAAAGAAGGTCTTACTGTAGCAATGGAAAACAATCACTTTGTCATCCTAGACGTTACATTAGATGATGCGCTAATCAATGAAGGTTTGGCAAGAGAATTTGTCTCAAAGATACAGAATATGAGAAAGGCAAAGGACTATGATGTTGCAGATAAGATTGTTATCAAGTACCATGCTGGAGATGATGTAAAAGCTGCTGTTGAGAGTAATGCTGAATACATAAAGAATGAGACACTTGCAACAGCGCTAAGTTTTGAAAAAGTCGAAGGTGCTGAAGAAGTCAAACTAAATGACAAAGATTGTCTGATTTATACTAATCTCGTTTAAATTAAGCATTAAGATTTCGCGCCTTGAAACACAGGTACAAATTAATGCAAATGCTTTTCTTGCACAGTGAACCCAAAAATGTCATTCAGAGGAGCGTTGCGACGTAGGAATCTAAGTATTTGCAATAGTTTTTTGTGTTTCATTGGCTTTGAATGACAGTGTGAAGTTTGATTTAAGATTTGTATTATATAGAAAGATAGAGGAGTACTTATGAGAGAATACATTCCTAATGATATAGAGAAAAAATGGCAGAAGAGGTGGGCAGAGTCTGATGTGTTTAAGGCAGAGGACAACTGTACCGATAAGGAGAAGAAATACCTACTTATCGAGTTTCCCTATCCTTCTGGGGCTGGTCTTCACGTAGGTCATCCTAGACCATATACTGGTATGGATGCCCTTGCTAGAAAGTACAGATTTGAAGGCTACAATGTCCTATTCCCTATGGGGTTTGATGCCTTTGGTCTGCCAACAGAAAACTTTGCCATCAAGAACAAAATTCATCCTAGGCTTGCTACTGATAAGAACATCGAGAACTTTAAGCGTCAGCTAAAGTCTATTGGTTACTCTTTTGACTGGAGTAGGGAAGTAGATACAACAGACGAAAACTACTACAAGTGGACGCAGTACTTATTCCTTAAGTTCTTTGAAGCGGGTCTTGCTTATAAGGACAGCTTGAGCATCAACTTCTGTACATCTTGTAAGATTGGTCTTGCCAATGAAGAAGTTGTCAATGGTGTATGTGAGAGATGTAAGGGTGAAGTTGTTCGTAAAGACAAAGAGCAGTGGATGCTAAAGATTACAGATTATGCTGAAAAGCTCTTAGTTGGACTAGAGGAACTTGACTTTATTGAAAGGGCTAAGGTTCAGCAGATTAACTGGATTGGTAAGAGTCAGGGGGCAGAGATTATGTTCCCTGTTGAAGATGACTATCTAAAAGTTTATACAACAAGACCTGATACCATCTATGGTTCAACCTATATGGTGATTGCACCAGAGCATCCGATTATTGAAAAGTTTGCAGATAAAATTGAAAATATGGATGAGATAGAAGCTTATCGTGTAAGTGCTAGAAAGAAATCGGACTTTGAGAGGACGAAATTAGTCAAGGAAAAGACTGGTGTCAAGATAGCAGGATTAACTGCGTTAAACCCAATATCAGAAAAGAATATTCCAATCTATATTTCAGACTATGTTATGATGGGTTACGGTACTGGTGCGATCATGGCAGTACCTGCTCATGATGAGAGGGACTATGAGTTTGCTGAGAAGTTTGGACTTGATATTGTAGAAGTAGTATCAGGTGGTGACATATCAAAAGAAGCCTACACAGGTGATGGCGTTCTTATCAATTCACCACTATTAAATGGACTTGGAAAAGATGAAGCCATCGCCAAGATGATAGCTGTTGTTGAAGAGAGAAAAATAGGTGAAAGAAAGACAAACTACAAACTTAGAGACTGGGTATTTTCGAGGCAGAGATACTGGGGAGAGCCAATTCCAATTGTTCACTGTGACGACTGTGGCATGGTTGCTGTTCCATATGAGGAGCTTCCACTTAGACTGCCTGATGTTGAGAGTTATGAACCTACTGACAATGGAGAGTCTCCACTGGCAAGTATAGAGAGTTTTGTCAATACAACTTGTCCAAAATGTGGAAAGCCAGCAAAGAGAGAGACAGACACTATGCCACAATGGGCTGGTTCTTCGTGGTACTTCCTACGATATATTGACCCTGATAATAGTGATGAGTTTGCCAACATGGAAAAGATGAAGTACTGGCTTCCTATTGACTGGTACAATGGTGGTATGGAGCATACGACGCTTCACTTATTATACTCTAGGTTCTGGCATAGGTTCTTCTATGATATTGGTCTTGTACCTACCAAAGAACCTTATCAAAAGCGTACATCACATGGCATGATACTGGGTGAAGGTGGGGTCAAGATGAGTAAATCACTTGGCAATGTTGTCAATCCAGATGATATCATAGCAGACTATGGTGCAGATACCCTTAGAATGTATGAGATGTTTATTGGGGATTTTGAAAAGGCTGCTATATGGTCTAATGAGAGTGTTAAAGGCTGTAGGAAATTCCTTGATAGAGTTTGGGGCTTACAGGGGATGCTGACAGATGATGAAGAGATATCTTCTGACTTTGAAGTTCCTGTCAACCAGCTGATTGAGAAGGTTTCTAGTGATTATGAGAACTTAAAGTTCAACACAGCGATTGCCAAGATGATGGCATTTACCAATGACGTGTACGCTAGGGGAAAAATTACCAGAGAGGAGTATAGAATACTCATACAGCTCTTAAATCCAATTGCGCCACACATCACAGAAGAACTGTGGGAGATGATGGAAAACAAGGTATCACTTCATGATAACCCATGGCCTGTATATGATGAGAACAAGTTGGTAGAAGATGAGATTGAGATTGCAGTTCAGCTAAATGGCAAGGTGAGGTCAACGATCAAGATACCTACTGGTGCTGAGAAGAGCGTTGTTGAGAAGATAACACTAGAAAATGATAGGATAAAGGAATTGGTAAAGGACAAAACTATATTGAAAATTATCGTAATTCCTGATAAAATTGTTAATATAGTAGTTAAGTAGAGGAGGATGCTTTGGCAGAAAAAATGCACCCATATATCGCTCAACTAATACCCTTTGTTGATGGAATAGCTAAGACACTGGGCCAGCACTGTGAGGTTGTACTTCATGATTTTAGTAGACTGCCAGATTCTGTAGTTGCCATAGCAAATGGACATGTGACAGGTAGAACTGTTGGTAGTCCTCAGACAGAGCATAGCTTAAACGTCATAAAGACCATGAACAATTATCAAGACCTTATCAATTATTCTGGCAAGAGTGTTGATGGAAAAGTGCTAAAGTCGTCATCGTTTTTTATCAAAAATGATGAGGGGGAGGCAATAGGCGTTTTCTGTATCAATATTGATTTGACAGCAATGAAGGCTTCTAGCAAAGTCCTAGAGGAAATAATGAAAATAGATACCAATGTATCAAACAAGGGCTACTCTGATGAGAACAAAGTAAATCAGATATTGAATGAGATTATTGATGAGACACTAAAAAATGCTTCAGGTCCTGTTGCCTATCTGTCAAAAGAAGATAAGGTGCGAATAGTGAGAGAGCTAAATAAAAAGGGCGTATTTTTAGTAAAGGGAGCAATCGATTATGTTGCTGAGATACTCTGTGTATCAAGGTATACAATATATAATTATTTGGACGAAATAAAGGAAGATTAACAGACGAAAGGAGTTGGGTTATGGCATTAAAAACAATTCATACGGAAAAGGCGCCTAAGGCAATAGGTCCTTATTCACAAGCTGTAAAGGCTGGTAATTTTATCTATGTATCTGGACAACTTGGTGTAGATGCTTCTGTTGGCAAAATGGTAGAAGGTGGCATCAAGGCTGAAACAGAACAGGCAATAACAAATGCTAGTTATATTTTAGCAGAAGAAGGATATAGCTTAAATGATGTTGTCAGAGCTACAGTATATCTAAATGATATGGGAGCTTTTGCTGACATGAATGAGGTATATGGCAAGTTCTTTAGTGAACACAAACCTGCTAGGGTTGCCTTTGAAGCTGCAAAGTTACCACTTGGCGCTAATGTTGAGATCGACTTTATCGCATATAAAGAGTAACGATAAAAAAGAGCTGTTGGATTAGTGATTGTACTAATTTAACAGCTCTTTTTTATTTGTTCATGTTAAATTATTTAAGGCGTTGAATCTTAACGATTATATTGTCTTATAAGATTTTCATTGGCTCTGAATGACAGACTAAAGTTTTAGATATGAATGAGTATTAGATGAAGGTTTTACTTGAGATTTGTATTTACAGCTATTTGAAAGTAGTAATAATAAAGAAAGTAGTATAAATACTTGTCTCCTTGTGTCAAATGTTATATAATATTTGACACAAGGAGGTTTTTTATGAGTTTAAGTATAAAAGATAAAATAATAAAAAAAATAAAAAGTTTTAAACCAGATTACGTCTTTATAGCAAATGATTTTTTGGATATTGCTGAATATCAAACTGTTAGAGTTACATTAAATAGGCTAGTTGATAGTGGATATATTGAAAGGATACTAAAAGGGTTTTATTATAAACCTAAATATATTGAAATCATTGGTGAATATAAAAAGCCAAATGTCAATGAAGTAGCTAAGGCTATTGCTCGTAAATATAATTGGACAATAGCCCCTTCAGGTAATACAGCGCTAAACATGCTTGGACTTGACACACAAGTTCCCAGTAAGTGGACATATATTAGTAATGGAGTATATAAAAAAGTCAATGTCTTTAATTCAGTTATAGAGTTTAAACACAGAAGAATGTCTGAAATTTCAAATATTAGTGAAATAACTTCTATGGTAATACAGGCATTTAAAGTATTAGGTAAAGAACACGTTAAGGATTACCATATCAATCATTTGATAAGAATACTTAGTAACGAGCAAAAAAAACAGCTTATTATAGAAGCTAAAAGTTCTAGTAAATGGATATATGAAATAATAACGAAAATATGTGAGGAAACTGATGTATAGGTATAAGAATGTACCAGATAAAAAAAAGAAAGAGCTTAAGTCTTGTTTCAGAAAAAAGCCAATGATAAAGAAATTAAAGTAAGGTACAAACAGGAAGAAGTTATGGATTTTTGTTTAATAATAATGGATTTAAGTAAAAACTCTTTGAATTATCATGTTGCAATTAAGAATAAGATATGTTAATCTTTTGCTGTAGGTTTTGATTAAAAGAAAAATAAAAAGAATGATTTACAATATTTTTATTTCATGTGCTTTTGATATTTTACCTATGTGGCTATTGAATTACTTAAAAAGTGAGTAATAAAGTGTGAATTATAATAATAGAATGAAAATCTAGAAAAAAGGAAAGCTAATTATAATTTTTTTAAATGAAGCTTTTGAATTGTATTTGGAAAAACAGGAAGGTGAGTAATATGAGTAAAAGTAATATGAAAATTTTAGTTGGAGTAGTGATAGCAATAGCCCTCATGAGTTTAGGTGTTATCATAGGAAAGCAATTAACCAAAGTGCCTGAACATGTAAATACAGAGAGAAATACCGAAAATGTTTCAGAGCCTAATTTTGAAAATGAATTAAATCAAGATGATTTTAATAATGCAGTGAAAGCAGAAGAAATCCCAATGGAAAAAGGTATCACTTTACCTTATGTATTAGCAGATGAAATAATTGAAAAAGATGATGAGAGAATAAAAGATTTTAGTAACATTTTAATACAAGATATTGATTTATTTTCTAATGAGAAACCTAAGATATCGCCATTAAAATTTCCTTTAAAAACAAAAGCTGTACTTCAATCTGTTACAGTGAGGAAATTAACAAAGGATGAAAATGCTGGTTTCCGTGTTAGAACAAGTGTAAAGCATGAAGCTATATCAGATATTTTAAATGATGAATACCGAGTCATTGAATTATATTATGGTGATTTTATGAGACTAGAAGCACAAGAACGAATTCATACAAAGGTAACCTTTTTAATAAATGGTCAACCAATAGCACAAAAAAAATATTATATAAGCACTGGAAATGAAAAAGGTATTATAGGAACAAAAATTGAAGATGGTGTAACCTATGCTTTAGGTGATTATAGCACTGATTATAGAGAATTATATTTAATTAGAAAAGAATGGCTTCAAAAAGGATTACAATTACGAACAAAAATATTAGTAAATCTTTTTACTGAAAAAGAAATAATTTACATTGATGTACCAATAGAATAGGAGTATTAATGTTGTTAAACCTGTTATCTAAAATACCTGTATTATTAGAATGGTATAAACCGTGGACATGGAGTTGGGGATTTGATTTAGTAATAGTATAAAAATAAGTAAACAAGAGCACTTCACTTGAAAATGGAGTTTCAAGTGAAGTGCTCTTGTTGTAGAGATGTTCATGCTTTGCTTAATTTGAGTATCTACAAAGTAAATAGTTTAATTGACTTTTTATTTCTTTTCAAAGAAAACAGCAATTAGTCCTGGTCCACAGTGGGAAGTGATTACGCTGCCTAGGTCGTTGATGATTATGTTTTCAACATTTAAATCTTCTTTGAGGAAATCAGCTATTATTTCAGCTTCTTTCATATTTGCTGCGTGAGTGATTGCAACTGTCTTATCAGATAAATTGGCAGCATTTTCTTTTATGTAGTTTTTTATTTTTTGTATTTTCTTTTTATTTCCACGTTCTTTATCAAATGGTACTAGACCACCATCTTCGATTTTTATGATTGGTTTGATGTTGAGGAGGTTTCCCACAAAGGCTTCCGCCTTAGTGACTCTACCACCTTTTAATAACCAGTCCAGTTTATCTACTGTGAAAATATGGTCTATTTTTTTACTTTTTTCGTTAGCAAAGTCTATGATTTCTTCTTTTGATTTTCCTTCTTTTACAGCTTTAGCTAAGTCCATCATAAGCAGTCCTAGCCCCATAGATATGCAACCAGAGTCAACGATAGTCATGTCAAAATCTGGATGTTCTTCTTTAAATATATTTAGTAGGCTGACAGCAGTTGCATAAGTTCCTGAGATTTTAGATGATATAGGTAAAAATATATAGCTGTCCTTTGTTTTGCTTAATTCTTCAAAAAGTTCAAAAAGAGTGGCTTGAGGTATCTGACCTGTGTAAACTTTTTTGTCTTTGAGCATGGCATCTATTACTTCTTGTGTTGAAATACCTTGATTATCCTTGTATTCAACATCATCTACATATACCAAAAGTGGTATGATTTTAATGCCTAATTGTTCAGCCTGCTCTTGTGTCAAATCGCTAGAAGTATCTGTTATTAGTTTTATAGCCATTATTTATTCCTCCATTTGTTTTTTTCGTTTTCTATCAGTTCTTTGGTCATACTTGCAAGTTCATTTGTGCTTATATCAGTGCTATCGATTGGTTTTAAAATGGATACAGTTACTTTACTTGAGCTGATTTTAAAGCTGCCTTTCTTCATGATGTCCATCGTTCCAATTATAGCGACTGGTAGCACTTTAGCAGAGGCTTTTTGAGCTATTTTGAAACTGCCTGCCTTGAATTCTCCTAGCGTTCCATCAGCTGTCCTAGTACCTTCTGGAAAAATTACTATGCTCTTTCCAGTTTTAATCATTTTTACGCCCTTCATCAGAGATTTTACAGCACTTTTAGGGGAAGAACGGTCTATCGCAATACAGTCTAGGAGTGGAAGCCACTTTGAAACAAAGGGTATCTTCAAGTTTTCTTCTTTGGTGACAAAACTCAGGTTTTGGTCAAATGCCATTAGTACTGCTGAAATATCAAACATGGATTCGTGGTTGGGTGTAATTAAAAAACCTTCGCCACTTGGGATGTTTTCTTTGCCAATGACTTCAATGGTAGAGCCCGTTAAATCCAATGTCTTTTTGCCCCAAGAACGAGCTACACTTTTGATAAGGTCTTCCTTTTCTTTGATTCTACCCTCTCTTATCAGTCTATGTGCCTCGTTGTAGTCCTTGTTAAGACGAAGTGTTGCAAAAAATAGTTTTATGTAAAAAATTATTGATTTCATTATTCTCCCTTACCAGTTTCTATAAAGCTGGGTTTGTAAATTCTCCTTCTGTCCAGTGACCAAATAGGTTCACTCATTGACATTGGCTCCAATTTTTTGTATTGTTCTTCAAAGTCGTAGACTCTAGCATCTATGATGTCTATGTGGTGTAGAAGTTCTGCCTCTAAAAACATTGGAAAGACAGGACTTCCAAATTCTGGAAAATAGTGGTGCGAGAGTAGCATGTGCTTTAGAAGAAGTACATTTTCTGTATCAATGTGAAGCTCTCTTGCCTTGGATTCAATTTCAGAAATACCAATGCTTATGTGCCCAAGGAGGTTGCCCTTAGCAGAGTAGTCTGTTACAAGACCAACTTCACTGATGTTCATCTCTTCAATTTTGTAAAGGTCATGTAGTATAATGCCTGCTTCTAATAGGTCTAAATTTACATTTTCATAGACGGTTGCAAGAGCTTTTGCTGTCTTTAACATTCTGTAGATATGATACAGAAGTCCAGAACGAACTGAGTGGTGGTTACTCTTTGCTGCAGGATAAATCATGAACTGTTGTTTTTTATCTGTTATAAGAGAAGAGACAAGTAGTCTTATGTCATCTTCTTTAAATGAATTGATGGTTTCTTCTACATAGTTGAATAAAATCTCAGGTTTGATTGGTGCACTTGGTATAAAGTCTGATATATCAATATTTTCTTCAGGTGTTGGACTTCTGTATGCACTGATGCTAAGTTGGGGTTTTTCGTTCCACATCTTTACTTTCGCAGCAATTTTGACTATAGAACCAGCGTTAAAGTATATCATATCAGTCTCTTCTGCTGACCACAGTTTAGCATTTACTTCACCAGTTTGGTCGGTTAACGTTGCATCAATGTATTTCTTTTTGCTCTGATTAGAAACTCTGAGTTCAGCTCTTTTAACTAAATAGTAGCCCTTTATGTTTTCGCCATCTTTTAAGTCTATTATTTTACTATACATTTCACCCTCCATTATTACCTAAGTATTTTATCATAATTGAGAGGAAAAAGAAACAAAAAAAGTGTAGCTTGAGTAGGTACCTAAGCTACACGTTGTTTTAACATAGTTATCAGACTAGAGTAAGTCTACTCCTTCGTTCCAGTTTATTGGACATAGTCCACCAGATTGAAGGGCTTTAAGAACTCTTAGAGTTTCTTCTGTGTTTCTTCCAATACCAAGTTCATGAACTACTGAGTATTTTAGGATTCCCTCTGGGTCGATTAAGAATAAACCTCTATAAGCAATTCCTGCTTCTTCGAATAGTACGCCATAGTCTCTTGATACAGATTTTGTCATATCTGATGCAATTGGGTTGTTGATCTGTCCAAGAGAACCATTGATCCATGCTTTGTGAGAGTGTACACTGTCTACGCTAACTGCGAGAACTTCAGCGTTCAACTTTTTGAAGTTTTCAACTTCTTCTGAGAACGCTCTTATTTCAGTAGGTCAAACATCTGTAAAGTCAAGTGGATAGAAGTATAGAACTAACCATTTTCCCTTGTAGTCACAAAGGCTTATATCAGAAAAATCTGTGCCTTTTCCATTTACTGCCTGCATTTTAAAATCAGGCGCTTTTTTGCCGATTAAACTCATTTAAAAAATCCTTTCATTAAATAGTTTATTTCCTAAAGTCAATAATTTACAACATCAAATACTAATAGCAGTTAATCATCCCATCTAAAGCTATCCTTTTTAGATTGCACATTAAGATTCCACGCCTTAAAATGCTATACAAATCACAAAAATAGTGTCATCTTTCGAAACCCAAGTGTCGAGCATCTATAATTAGTAGATAATACATCAAGCTTGCTTGTATAAATATATTTACAAACTTATAGATATTGGACTCGACGCGGACGACCGAATAAAGCGAAGCGGAGTGAGGGGAGCTCGAAACCTAAAGTAATATCCGTGGAGTCTTACTATTGTTGAATGAGTTGTAGTATTTTATAGGCTCTGAATGACAATGTGCTGTCAGATATAAGGATAGTATGATGTATCAGAACTTTAAATATAGAACGATATTGCAGTATAAACATGATGTCATAAATACATTATACCAAATTATTAGCGTATAACAAATGATATAATATATCTAACTCCTTATACCCTTCAAAAACACGGAATAAACTGGATTGTTCAAAAAAATAAAAAAGATAAATAATATATTAAATATAGTAATTATATAGTGACTTGTTGTTAAAAAATACAAATAAATTAATTTATTTTTTAAACTGCAAATCCTTTTTTTATCCCTTTTTCTATGATATAATCAAATCGTGAGGAGGGGAGAGATTTAATATGCTACATGTTGTGCTATACAGACCACAGATACCACAAAATACTGGTTCAATTTCAAGGACTTGTGCTGTTACAGGGACAAAGCTACATCTCATAAGAGATTTTAGTTTTTCGATTGAGAGTTCCGCTGTAAAAAGAGCAGGGCTTGACTACTGGGATATGCTATATTTAGAAGTCCATGAAAATCTTGAAGCCTTTTTGCAAAAGTATGGTGATAAAGATATTTATCTTTGTAGTAAGTTTGGGGAAAAGCGTTATTGTGACGTAGAGTACAAAGATGATACCTTTATTATTTTTGGGAGAGAACAGACAGGGCTTCCTGAATGTTTACATCAACTGTTTAAGAACAGGGTAGTGCGAGTTCCAATGCAAGATGTAGAAGGGGCTAGAAGCCTTAATCTCAGCAATACAGTTAGTCTGGTTCTATATGAAGCTCTCAGGCAAAATGACTTTTTTAATTTAGTGTAGGAGGTAAAATGGGAAGCATAAACTTTAGTCTTATTATTCACTTGTTTAGTGGACTTGCTCTTTTTCTTTATGGGATGAATATGATGTCAGCTGGTCTTGAAAGTGTAGCTGGAAGTAAGATGAAAAAAATCGTTGGTCTTTTTACGAAGAATAAGTTTATTGGAGTTATGGTAGGGGCGTTTGTCACAGCGATTGTTCAATCTTCATCAGCTGCAACTGTCATGGTAGTTGGTTTTGTAAATGCTGGCATTATGAATTTATCGCAAGCTGTTGGCTTGATAATGGGTGCTAATATTGGTACTACCATTACAGGACAGATGGTTTCATTTAAACTCACTGAGCTAGCTCCATATGCAATAGTAATTGGTGTAGTTGGACTGTTTTTTATAAATTACAATAGGACAAAGGAGTACTTTAGGATCATCTTAGGATTTGGCATCCTGTTTTTAGGTATGCATGAAATGTCTGCTAGTATGGTTCCAATAAGAGAAATTCCAGAATTTAAGGAATTAGTTGTCATGCTTGCTTCTCCAGGTGTTCAAAATGTACTGCTTGGCACTTTTGTGGGGTTTGCATTTACTGCCATAGTTCAGTCCTCTTCAGCGACAACTGCCTTGTTGGTGACAATGGCGACAGAGGGGACGATATCAATAGCAGCTGCATTTCCGATGATACTTGGAGCAAACATAGGAACAACTGTTACTGCTATGCTATCAGGTATTGGTGCAAATAAAAATGCCAAAAAAGCCGCTATAATGCACCTTTTATTCAATGTGATTGGATCCTTGTTCTTCCTCATATTGTTTATCTTATTTAGAAATAAAGCAGTTGACATTATGACATCCCTTGGTAGTAATGCACAGAGGCAGATAGCAAATACACATACAGTATTTAATGTAGTAAATACCCTTATGCTTCTTCCGTTCTCTGCTCTACTTGTCAAAATGGCAAACAGGATTATTCCAACGACAGAAGAAGAAGAACAGCAAGTTAGACTTGATGATCGTATGATTGAGACTCCTTCTGTAGCACTTCAGGTTGTAAAGAATGAAATTGATAGAATGGGTAAAATGGCGCTTCAGTCATTTGATAATTCCCTCAATTCCTTTATAAAAAAGGACTGGAAGCTCACAAACAGGGTTTTTAAAGATGAGAAGGTTATCAATGAAATGGAGAGCACAATAGGAGAGTTTTTGGTAAAACTTTCCAATGCTGATTTAAATAGTAGAGAGAGGTCGTTTATCGACAATATGTTTAATGTACTTAATGACATTGAGCGAATAGGAGACCATGCAGATAATATTGCTGAACTATCTGTTAAAAATATAGAGGAAAAACTTGTTATATCTGAACAGGCGATAGAGCAACTTGTGACTATGGGAACAAGAGTAAATAAGTCGGTTAAACAGGCTCTTGAAGCACTATCGGAAGAGGATAAAGCAAAGGCAAACATGGTTATAGAGCGTGAAGGTGAAATTGATTACATGGAAAAACAGCTTAGAAAAGAGCATATTAAGAGGCTCAATGACAAGATGTGTATTCCAACAAGTGGTGTTATTTTCCTAGATGTTATCAGTAATTTAGAGCGTATTGGTGACCATGCTTCAAACATTGCCCTTTACGTCAGCGATATCGAATAAAGAGAAAAATAAAAAAAATCATTTTAAAGTAAATTTTTACTTTACATTTCATCTAAAGTAGTATAGAATACTACAGTAATGCGTTTTTTAGGTTGTGTGCCGTGGCTTGCAGAAATGTACGCACAATCTATTGACATAGATGGTAATAGTTTATTTTATGTGAATGGAGAAGAAATATATGGCAAGAATGAGAGGACCAAGGTTCAAAAA
>PDWI01000350.1_pt1 | contig 74514 bp, 81 predicted proteins | sample 1430891 | NCBI WGS metagenome assembly PDWI01 (sample SAMN01162508, study PRJNA174530) | Oral metagenome, whole genome shotgun sequencing project. | biome: Marine environment; feature: Marine mammal; material: Swab sample of the gingival sulcus; isolation source: swab sample of gingival sulcus...
TTTATAAATAAAAATTATATATTATTATTATTTAGTCAATTGTTAAATACTTTCTCTTTATTATTTTTTAATGTCGCTATAATTTCATTGATTTATAGTAAAACTGGTTCAGTAAGCAATTCAACATTAGTGTTAATTGTAAGTACAATATCTACAATAATTGGGGGAATGTTGAATAGCTTTTTTATAGATGAAATTTCACATAAAAAAATTATGATAGGATCAAATTTAATAAATGGACTTTTTTTATTTATTTTCGCTTTGATAATTAAATTTATAGGAATAAATATAATATATATTTATATATTAACTTTTATTTTAAGTTTTGTTAATAGTTCCTATCGTCCAGCAAGATTAGCAACTGTTCCAGCAGTTGTCAAAAAAGATTTGTTAGTAAAGGCTAATGGATTTTTTGTAACAGTAATCCAAATAATGCAAACAACCGGTTGGATTATAGCTTTTCCATTAGCAAATAAAATAGGAATAATTTACTCCATGTTTTTTATATCTATTAGCTTTATACTGTCAGCTTTTATTATTTCAGGACTTTCAATTAATCTAAAAATAGAAGGGACTCAAAAAAAATTACAAACGGAAAAAAAATTATTTAATTTTAGTAAAGTAATAGATGGGATAGAACCTTTTTTTGAACATAAACTTATTAAGTCGATTACAATTATGGATGTTATAGAAAATTTTGCAAATGTAATCTGGATGCCTACATTTTTATTAGCTTTTACAGTAAACATTTTAAATTCATCAAATGAATGGTGGGGATATCAAGGTTCTGCTTATTTTTTGGGACTAATTTTAGGTGGCGTTTTTGTTTCTAGATTTTCTAAAAAAATAAATAATTATACTAGTAAATCTCTTATATATTCTTCATTTATAGTATTTCTTATAACTTTATTGTATACCTTTAATAAAGGTGCTATGTTTGCAGTTGTTTTATCTTTTTTAATAGGAATTCCATCTCAATTGCGAAATGTTATTCAAGAAAGTTTAATACAAAAATCTGCGGATGAGAACATTATTGCTAGAGTTTTTTCATTTAGGAATATTATTTTACAAGTTACATATTTAGTTGCTCTTTTTATAGCGGGAGTTTTGGCAGATAAGTATGGTATTAGAAGTGTGTTTGTTTATGGAACGATTGTATATTTTATTACAGCTTTATTTGCCTTTGTATCACCTTCAATAAGAAAAATTAATTATAGATAATCAAAATAAGTTTTACTAAATTTCATATATTGATAATTTGTAAAGTAGCTATAAAGTAAAGGAATAAAAATGAAAAAATATAAGAAAATTTTAAATGAATTAGAAAGCTTAGGTCTAGATGCATATATTAGCAATAAAGATAAAGATTTTATATATTATTTTGATAGTATCAATATAGAAAAAATAAAAATGATTTTTATAACAAAAAAAAATACAGTAATCTTTGGAAGATCAGGTTCTATAAATGATATTTTAAAAGATTGTAATATTAAAAACATTCATATTTTTTATAAAAAAAAACAATTTTTTGATTACATAAAAAAAGTTGTTTTGAAAGAAGGAATAAAAGAAGTAGGTTTTGATTCAGAAAAATTACACTATTGTATTTATGACGATTTTAAAAAACATGTATATGGTATAAGTTTAAAATCGGTTGAAGATATTTTTGAAAAATGTAGAATAATAAAAACAGAAGAAGAAATAAATGTTTTAGAAAAAAATGCTAAGTTAAGTGAAAAATTATTATATGATTTCGTTTCAACATTATCTTTAATGAATGAAACTGAAATTGATTTTGAAAAAGATTTTGAGAAATATATATACAAAAACAATATTGAAAATTTACCATTTAGATTTGAAATATCAACAGGAATTAAAAGTTCAATGGTTAATACTGTTCCAAGTAATAATGCAATAAAATTGGGTGATTTATTGTTAGTTGATTTCGGTATAGAACATTTAGGATATGTTACTGATATAGCAAGGACATTTGTTATAGGTGTTCCAAACGAAAAACAAAAGATTTTATATAAAACTGTATATTCTTGTATGGAATTTGTTTTAAAAAATTTGATTCCGGGTAAATCTGTAACAGAGATTGTTTGTTTGTATAAACAATTTTATAGGGATATGGGATTGCCTTATGGACTACCTCATGATATAGGACATGGAATTGGTATTGAAGTTCATGAAAAACCATTTATTTCAGAAGCGTATAAGGGTATAATAAAAGAGGGAATGGTTTTGAGTATTGAACCTGCAATATATTTGGAATCTGGAGGAATCAGACTTGAAGATATGGTTGTTATTACTTCTGAAGGACCAAAACGGTTAACAAAATGCGATAAACATATTCCTACTATTAAGTGGAAAGGAGGTAAGTATGAAAAAATCTAAAAAAGATATGTCTAATTTAAAGGCAAGTAAAACTAATACAGCGAGTATTTCAAAAATATTGGAAGAAGATATGCAAAGAAAATCAGCAGTTGTAGCTGATTGTCATCATCCTAATGTTTATTATGCGGAAGATAATGAAGAAACAGTTGAAAACGATAATAAATAGAATTTTGTAGCTTGTTTAGTTAAGGAGTTGGTTAGATTGCCAACTTTTTAGTTATTTGTAGGAGAATAAATTGATTAATAAAAAAATTATAGTTTGGCCCGATTTAGAGTATAATAAATGGTACTTTTATGATATCGTTACTTCAAAGAAATATAGTTTAAAGATTAAAGGAGTAGATATATTAGAGCAAAAAAAATTTTTTTGGTCCATTAGTGCAAGTAAAGACCATATATTAAGCAGAGATATGTTTTATGAAATATTTTTGGATTTAAAAAAAATGGGTTTTTTAGATTGTGATATAAATTATAAAAAATACAAAATACCTTTTAATATAGATTTTAAAAAAAATAATATAAAAAATTTTATAATAGAATATGATAAAAAAATTGATGAAAAATTTATTACGGTATTAAATAAATATTTTGATAGGTATGTTGATAAAAAACATACAATTAAATTTTTCTTAAGTCCAATATTTAATCCTAAAAAATTGGATTACATTATAAATAAAAATAAATCTGTTGTCCCAATATTTATTTCTGAAAGCGATTTAATTATAGGCCCTAAAATAAATAATAAGGTTTGTCCTTGTCCTAAATGCTTAAATATAAGATTGGGGGGCTCATCAAGTAACTATTTGGATTTTGAAAGGCAAATAGAGCTTGATAATAGATATGACGATTTTTTGAGAAAAAATTATTTCGATACAGAGTATTCAAATATTGATGAAATTATTTTTATAGCTATTGATAGATATGTTAATTATTATACAAGAGGAATAAGAAATATTTTTGTAAGATATTCTTTTAAAGAAGAAAAATTTTATGAAAATATTTTCTTACCTGTTTTACATAATAGAAAATAATTTTGTTAGAACGGAGAGGAATTATGGCTGATTTTAATGTTTTAATTGATAAGCGAATGGGAATTATCAAAAGTATAAATAGAGTAATATTAAATGATGATGAGCAAGAAATCTTTTATACTTACTCTGCAGAAAGCAATAAAATATATAATTATTTAAATTGGCGTCCTGATTATATAGGTAGTGGTACATCTTTGAATAAAAATAAAGCCTATAATTCAGCGGTTGGAGAGTTAATAGAAAGGTATAGTGGCAATTTTATTCCTTCCAATTTAATTAGTATGACTGTAGATGAAATAAAAAATATGGATTTTCTTTCTCCTGAAATTTTTGTAAAATTTTCAGAAGACCAATATAAACGTAAAGGATTTCCTTTTAAAAAATTTAATAGTTTAGAAAGAATAGAATGGGTTTTAGGTAATTCATTAATAACAAAAAAAAATATACTTATACCAGCAAAATTTGTTTACTTAAACTATTGGATGTATAAAAATAAAATAAAAAAAATTTATCAATCTCCAATTTTATTATCTGGAATAGCAGCAGGTCCTAATTTAAGATTTGCATTAAATTCAGCAATTTTAGAAATTATAGAAAGAGATACTACGATGTTGTGGTGGATTGGAAATAGAAAACAAAAAGAAATAGTTATAGATGAAAAAGATAGTTTATATAGTGAAATCATAAAAAAATTACCTATAAATGTAAAAATGAGATTTTTTCTGTTACCTAGTGATTTTAATGTTTATACTGTAGCAACATCATTAATAGATTCAGAGAACAAAATATTTAATATAGGTTTTGCAACTAGATTTTCTATAAATGATGCAATTGAAAAGTCAGCATCTGAAGCTATGCAATTAAGAAGAGTATCTATAGATATGATAGATCAAGATAGTGCTGTATGGAAAAATCCAGAAAATAAAATTTATTTAGGTGTAAAGGAATATTGTAAAAACAGAAATTATAGGAAAAAATTTAAAAAAGATTGGACTGATATGATTAGTTTAAAACATAATGTACAATATTTTTTAGACGAATCCACATGGAAACATGCTTTAGATAGATTAGATAATATTAATAATAAGATTTTTTTAAATGAAATAAATGATATTGAAGTAAGTAATCATGTTAAATATTTAATTAGTGAATTTAAAAAAAATAATATGGGTCTATATATGGTAGATATAACCACGGAAGATATTAATTATGCTGGATATAAAGTAGTGAGGGTTATTTCGCCAGAAGCTTGTCCTAATATGCCAACAGCTCTTTCTATGCTAGATAATGAGAGGCTAAAAAATATAACTTCTAAAGATAAAAATGGTAACTATATATATGATTTAAGTCCTTTACCACACAGTTAGATTGGAGTAGATATGGAGCAAAAAGATACTATTCAATATTGGAAAAAGGCGATATTAGAAACAAAAAGTATAGTAGTAGATAAATTAAACTTAAAAAAAGGTCAAAAAGTTTTAGTGTTATGTTGTGGAATTGGTACCGAGGCATTTTTAATTAAAGAAAAAATAGGTGAAAATGGATATGTGTTAGCCATTGATGTTAATAAAAAAGCGATTAAAATTGCAAATGATAGAAAAGAAAAATATAAAATTGATAATATTGATTTTATTGTTGAAGATGCAAATAATATAGATAAATATATAAATTCTTTTGATAGAGCTTGTTGTATATTTGGAATGCATTATTTTGATAGTAAAATTTATATAATTGAAAAATGGTTAAAATGTTTAAAAAACGAAGGTGAATTAGTAATAGCGGAATGGTTAAAGACGAGTTCAAATAATTTAATTGATACCATTAATGAAATTATTCATAAGTATTTATATGAGTCAACACGAAAGAATGTTGAAAATAAAGTAGTAAGTAAAGGTTTGATAGGTAATATAGAAATATATGATGTTAAATTTGAATTTGTTTATGATTCATTACAAAATTATTGGGATATATACAAAAAAAATGACTTATTTTATAAAGTGAAATCGGATATTGGTTTAAAAAAATATAATCAAATGTTGGATGAAATAAATCAAATAATTTTTAATCAAAATAATAATAAAATTATAGAATTAAAAGATGTAAGAATTTCAATCATTAATAAATCTATGGAGAATAAAAATGAAAAATGAAGTAGGTATTTTTTTACCGATAGGAAAAGATATATTTAACGACAAAATAAAATTAGAAGCAATAGAAAAATATGTGGATAGTTTTTGGGTTAGGGATATACCAATAGCCTCTTGTATTGATAATGATTTTGGAACTTGGTATGATCCTTATATGTATATTTTGAAATTATCATATAAATTGAAAAACAGTAAAATTTCGTTAGGGATAGCAGCTATAAATTCATCTGTTAGAGATTCGGTTTTAACAGTAAAAGAATTATTAACTCTACAATGTTTTGTAAAAAATAACTTATGCTTTGCATTTGGTACAAGTGATAAAGAATGTTTATTAGAATTATACAATATGAATGATATAGATAAAAAAAATGAAAAATTAATAAGTTTTTATAATTTTATATATAGGAGTATCATAAATAGTGAAGAATGTGTTAACAACATGATTTATGGTGCACCTAAAAATATGAAAAAACCTAAATTTATATTAGCTAGTAGTAATATAAATATATGGGAAAAAGTTTTGTTAACAGAAGAATGGATGACTAGATTTTTATCACCTAAAGTATTTATAGAAAAATATAAAGAACTTAAATGCTATAATTCAAATTTAAAAGTTACTATGTTGTTTAACATATTTATTGTTAGTGAAGATTCATTTAAAATAGATGAATATAATGGAGTTAAATGTATATTCATATCAGAAAATAATTTATATGATTTTTTTAAACTTTATAAAGATATTGGTGTAAATAAGTTTTTGATTTCAATTCCTTCAGACATTAATTATATTGATGATATAAAGAAAATTAGTAATATTATTCATAATTTATAAGGAAATTAAAATGGGAAAAACATTTGAAGAATGGAATATAATTCAAAAAAAAATCAAAATAGAATTTATAAAAAAATTTAATTTAAAAAAAGGTCAAAAAGTTTTAGTGTTATGTTGTGGAAAAGGTGATGAGGTTTTTATAGCAAGAGACTATATTGGAGAAACTGGTAATATTGTAGCAATTGATATAAATGAAGACAAGATTTATAAAGCGAGAAAAAAATCTAAATTGAAAGGTTATAAAAATATTTCTTTTTTAGTTAGAGATGCATCTGTATATTATTCAGATTTAGGACAATTTGATAGAATTTGCTGTCTTTTTTCTATACACTATTTTAATGATTTACCTAAAATATTAAGTTTATGGAGAAAATATTTAAATAAAAATGGCATTATAGGAATAGCTAATTATATTACTTCCAATGATAATAATATTATAAATCATATAAATGCATTACCATCAAAATATATTAATATGAAAAGCGAAAAAGAATTTTCTTATAATTATAATGAAATTAATAATTATGATGAAAAAGATAATTCTTGGGAAATAATAAATGTTATAAATTTAAACTATGATTTGTGCTTTGATTCAGCATATGATTACTGGATGACAATAAAAAATAATACGTACTTTACAAATGTTAAAAATGAAATATTAGAAAAATTTAATGACCTTAGTGAAGATGTGTTAGATTATATAAAGTTAATAAATAATCCAATTGTAGTAGAAAAGATAATTGTTAGGATAATTTTTATTAAAATATTATAGAGATTTTAAATATAATGGATTATATATATATATTAGAAATTTATTTTTGGGAGCTTAATAATGAGTAGAGAAAAAATTATTAAAAACATAATTTCTTTACATAAAAAGTTAGAAAATGATGAATATTATTATAAAAATAATGGAAAAGAAATAGAATTACCTATATTAGAAAAAGTTTTTCCTAAAGTTTTAAATAGAATAGATTTACAAATTAATAATAAATTTAGAAAAAATAGGAACTTATATGAAATTTTAAGTCAAAGAAAATCTTGTAGAGATTATAATGGATATAAAATATCATTTGAAGAATTAAGTAATATTATATATTTTTCATATGGTATTAAAGAATATAGAGAAATGTATGGTTATTTAAAATATCCAATTTTATTTTCTCCATCTTCTGGAGCGTCAAATCCATTTAATTTATATATCTATATTAAAGGAGTAGAAAATATTTCTGAAGGATTATATTGCTATTCTTATAAAAATAATTCATTAATAGAAATACACACAAATAAAATTGAAAAAGAATTAAATGAGAATTATCACATTAAATTTCCAATATCAGCTAACATTAATATTTTTATTGTAGCAAATATTGATAGATTTGTATGGAAATACGGCGAAAGAGGGTATAGATTTGTAAATGTTGATTGTGGGATATTAGCAGAAAATATAACATTATTATCTGAAAATTTAAATTTAAAATCATGTATGATTGCTGCTTTTTCTGAGGAAAAGGTTCGTTGTAATTTAAAGCTTAATGATGATGAAATACCATTGCTTGCAATATCAATTGGTTTATAATAATTTTGATGAATTTCCAGTAATTATTAAATGCTTGCTGTTTTTTTTGTATTAAAATATTATGTTTAATTTATATATTTAATTGAGTTGGCTATAAGATCAATTAATAAGGGTTGTAGATTATGCATAAAATAGAATAGTTTAAATTTTAGTTTGTCAATTATAGCTTTGTGTTTAAATGATTATTATTTTTAACTTTAACTTTAATATTTGTTATTCTATTTACAATTTTGTCAATAAGAAAAACAAACAAATTCCAATGTTAATTATATTCACAATTAAATTTAATATATTAAGAAAGAGAATCGTAGAGTAATTCTATGATTTTTTTTGTTACTTGAATTAAACTACAAAGTTTAGTATATAAAACCATAAAATTGCTAATCATATAGTTGAATGCAAATTATTTTAAGCTTTAAAAATTCTTTTTAAGTTATAATGGCTTTAATGTATGGAAGTATTGGTTTATAATAGTTGTATAAATGTTTTAGTTTTTTGATATGTTCCCATCTACAGACATAACCTAAAATGCAATATGACATTCATCTTGTCTTGTCAACTCACACAGAATGTATTATAGAGATGTCAAGGAAGTAAGATTGTGTTTCATAAAAACTTTGAAATCAACGAAAACAAAAAATGAATGGTTAATTAATAAATTTAAAATAGTATAAATTTTATAGAATGACGCAATTGTTTCTAAATACCAATTAGTAGGAGGGTTTTATGAATAAAAAGTTTTCATTGATGTTCGTTTTATTAATGAGTATATTACTTATAAGCTCATGTTCAAGTAATGAGAGCTCAAGTATAAAAGATAATAATAGTGTAAGTTCTGATGAAAAAATTGAAGATATCAGATATATGGCGAAATTGGCATACGACCCATCAGATATAAAATCATTATCGGATACCACTTCAACAATTATTCTAGTTAAGGGTTTAGATTATGAAAAAACAATTATGAAAAAAGGCAAACCTATTCCTAAAACAGTGTATACTGCAAAATATATTCAACGTTTAGATAGAGATTATGATGTAAGTAAAAAATTAGATGCTCAACTTACCACTCATAATAATGATAGTAGTAAGGTTATAATGTCTGGAGGAATAGTCACACAAGGACAGATATATGATAATTTAGATGAGGAGCAAAAAAATAAATCAGCAGGTATTAAACAAATAGCTAAACCATCTAAAGAATCTATTGATACTAAATTTAGAGTGTATATGAATAATTACTTAGAATTTAATAATACAAATACATATTTAATATTTGCCGAAATAGATAACAATAATAATTTTTATTGTAATGGATATACAGTTTTTGAATATGATCAAGACTCAGGAAAATTCATTAATAAATTTTCAAAATTAGAATTTAAAATAGAAGATTTAATAAGATATCTTAAATAGTAGTTTTCAAAAATTGTAAAAAAGTATAAGTTTTAAGGGCTCAGGTTTGTTTTTTATGTTTTTCAATGACTTCATCAGGGGCAGTGGTAAGGAGACCAAATATGGAATTTAAATTATTAAATAAAGATACCGTGAATATGTATATTGAATATTTGAAAATAGCGTTTGAAGAGGAACCTACATTGATGTGTGTGGAAGTGATTGATGAAGAAGGTATAAAAGCTAGAATAGGTGAGGAAATATTTGATCGTTCAACATCCATATTAGCTATTGAAAACGGCGAAGTTTTAGGCAGAATCGAATTTCATTTTTATGGTTGTATCCAAGATGGCTACAAAATGGCCTATGTAAATTGGATATATGTTTTGAAGAATCATAGAAATAAAGGAATTGGACATTTATTATTTAAAGAATTTGAAAAAGAATGTAATAAAAATGATATAGATGAATATTATTTGATAAGAGCTGAGAATAAGTTTGCTAATAAATTTTATAATAGTTTTCAAGGTGTTAAGCTTCATTCTGAACCGTTATTGAGGAAAAAAATCAAAATAGTATAAATTTTATCGTTAGAAAACATATCAATATACAAAAATCTAGTTTAGTAGTTTGGGTGGTTTGTGAGGAAAAAATGAAAGAAAGAATCATAAAAACAAATACAGTTCATACAAGAATAACAGAATGGGGAAAAACAAATGAAACTATAATTGTTTTTTTGCATGGATTAGGTTCATCGGGTTTAACATTTATTGAAATAGCAAATATTCTTAAAGATTCATTTTATATAATTTCTATTGACTTACCAGGTAATGGAAAAACTCAGCCATTTACTGAAGAAGAGCATTATTCAATGCCTAATCTATCTAATTGGTTAAATCAGGTTATAACAAGTATTACAAATGATAAAGTTTATATTGTTGGGCATTCATTTGGTGCTCATCTTGCATTATATTATTCTTCAATGTATGAAAATGTAAATAAAGTTATACTACTAGATGGGGGTTTTTATAATTTAAAAGACATGCATAAAATATGCGCTGATAATAAACTAGAAGGAGTGGCATATTCTATTGAAGAAGAGTTCAATCTTGCAGAAAAACATATAGAGGATACTCAATTTACAAATATTGAAATGTTTTTAGAAGCGGAAAAAAAAGATTATTCTAGGTATTCCGATATGTTAGAAATTGCCTCTAGAGATATTATTCGTGAAAAAGATAATGGGATAGTTGAGTTAATTATTTCAAAATTTACAGCAAAATCAATGTTATTATCCATGTATGATTATCCAACAAATGATATTTATAGTAAGGTTAGAGCACCTGTATTATTAATTAATAGAGAAGTTCCAGATTTTATGCGAAATATGGTAAAAGGTTTTATAGAAGAAATAAGTAGTAATTTAGATTTAACATCTAAAACGGTAAATTTAAGTCATTTACTTTATTTTGATGATCCCACTTTGATAAGTAATGAAATAAGACATTTTATTAAATATTAGAATTGAATAATATGTGTTTCATTTGCCAAAGATTAGATGATAAAAAACATATTAGAATTTCAAATAGATTTTATTAAAACGCTCATTGTTATAGGCGTTTTTTTAATATCTTATGGAATAAGTGTTTAAAGTGATTGTGTTTAAAGTTCGTTTTTGACATTTAAAAAGAATTTATATATACTATTATATATAAGTGATTACTTATACGTATAGGGAAGGTGAGATCATGAATAACAATATTTTAGTGATGGCAGAGTTATTTAAAACGTTAGAGATGTAAGTAGGCTTCGGATTATTAAAATTCTTGCTTCTCATGAAAATAATACTTTTTGTGTATCTCAAATAGCGCAGATGTTGGGGATTAGTCAACCTGCCGTATCTCAGCATATGGGGGTTTTAAAGAAAGTAGGTTTATTACATAGTGAGCAAGTCGGGAAAAAAGCATTTTATTCAATTAATGGACAAATGTTTAGAGAGTATCACAAATTAGTGGAGCGCATGTTCCAAATGGCTTTTAAAAAATGTGATGACTCCTTTGTGCGAGGAGAAAGGGAATGTAGAAACTATCTTGAGAAATAGGAAGGAGAGCAATTATGAATAGAGAGCAGATAGAAAACGATAAAAAACGATATAATATTTATATATTGATTGGTGCTTTGTATGTGCTTATAAAAATTGCTTTTGTTTTAGCTGGTTATTTGCACCCAGGAGCAATAATTCACGGTTTAATACCTGCGTCCGTTGCTATCGTTGTTGGGGTTTTAGCTATCAAAGAAATGAAACAATCTGATACCATCGTTTGGCATAGAATATTGGTATTAGTTCCCATTTTGGTTTTTATAATTACTCCTATATATATGTTTTTTAAGGAAAAAGAACAGTGGCTTATCAATGGACGTTTAGAAGTATTAATAATATATGAGATAATGGCTATCGTTCAGTTAATTATAGCACTAAAGCAATTAAAAGTTGTTCAACAGTAAGCAAATATTCTAACCATGGTATGTTAAAAATACCTGAATTGAAGTAGTGCCAAAAGCTATTATCGAACATAAATATGATAAGAATACTATATAATAAAGCGATTCTTATCATTTTTTTTGTTCATGAATGGGAGTCAATGATTGACTAAATACATCGAAGGAATCGCAATGTGTATGATTTATGAAGATTGGTGTTAGCGTAAAAAAATACAAGTCAAATGGAAAAATCTTAGAAAAGTGGTAAAATAAAGAGAAGTAAAAGAATTCGATTATGATAGAGAATTTATAGTAAGGACTTTAAAATAGATGCAATAAAATATCTAGATGAATATCCAGATATAATCTGAGGAGGGTGTGCACAAAATTTAGGTATAAGTATTCAAGCACTATATGGGTGGAAATACACCTATATTATTTGGCGAATTTGACGTACTATTAAGAAAATGGTTGTTAGATACAGTATTGTTTCTAGGCATGATGAAAATGGTATTCTCTATGTTGGTGTCGAGAACTTCTTGCTAGATGAAAAGGTAATAGATATGTAAAAGAATTAAATAAGGTTGGCTTTAAAGTGAAATCAGTGTATACTAGTTATTAGAAGAAGCGAGAAAAAGCTTTAACAAATATTGTTTTTTGTAGTATAAGTAAAAAGAGAAGTTCTGTAGTCTTCTCAAGTTACGATATAAGGAGTAGTTTTATGAATAATTTAGTAGTTAAAAAAACGGGTTTTAGTCTAAAAAAGATGTTCGTTTTGTCTTTGTTGATTTTATCAATTGTATTGTCGTTGACCTCATGTAAAACGACTGATAAGGTTCAAGGAAAATGGTATGCACAGAATATGGCTGAGCAAGATCTTGTAATTGAGTTTAATGAGAATTCGGTTACAATTAAGGGCAAGGAATATGAAACAAAACAAATAGCAGCGGGCTTCAAGAATGATATTCGTTACTATGGATTTGAGTTAGATGGTAAGACGTACTCTGTCATTTTTCCTGATAAGGAACACAAAGAAGTAGCTTTCTTTATGTTGCCAGATGATAAAGATAACCTTTTAAAAGGTAAAATTATCTATATTATGGATAGAGAAAACAAACCAAATTACTCAGAATATTTGAAAAAATATACTAAAAAATAAGGTTTTAATATTTGTCTTATGATAAGAAACTAATTAGGTAAACATGGAAATACAAGATTAACTATTAATTACTTAATGATTAATAGTTAGTTTTTTAATATTTTATTTAGAATTATTATAATATTATACTGATTTTAATTTACTTATGATATATCGCATGTTATAATCATTAATAATAGAACATAAGCCCAATTACTTAGCTATATATTAAATGGTAAACGCTTAGGAGGTTAATCATGTCAGAAGGGAAAACAGCAGCTGGTTGCCGTGCGGTTAGTGCAGTTGCAAAAGTCGATGGTTCTGGTGAGAAAGAAGTTGTTATGAACTCAAATGAGGAAGGGAGTCAAGGTATGATTAAAGTAGGAAAACCTGCACCTGATTTTGAAGTGCCAGCCTACCATAAAGGCGAATTTAAAACGGTTAAACTTAGCGAATATAAAGGGAAATGGGTATTATTATGTTTCTACCCAGGAGATTTTACTTTTGTCTGAGCGACAGAGGTGTCAGCAGTTGCTGATAGGTATAGTGAATTACAAGAGCTAGGTGTTGAAGTTATTTCTGTTAGTGTTGATAGTGTATTTGTACACAAAGTGTGGAATGATCAAGAGCTTTCAAAAATGGTTGAAGGTGGCATTCCTTACAAAATGGCGTCTGACGCCGGTGGTAAATTAGGAAAGATTTATGGAATATATGACGAAGAGGCTGGTATTGACACACGAGGAAGGTTTATTATCGATCCGGATGGTATAGTGCAAGGCTTTGAAGTCTTAACACCACCAGTTGGCCGAAATGTGAATGAATCAATTAGACAATTAAAAGCATTCCAATTAGTTCGAAATACGAAAGGTGCCGAGGCAACACCATCAGGTTGGAAACCAGGCAAAAAAACATTAAAACCAGGATCAGATTTAGTTGGTAATGTTTGGAAAGAATGGAAAGTATCTGACGCTAGAGAATAAATTAGTAATATAAGATTTGTTCCAAATAAATAGAAATATGATAAGAAAAATAATAAATAATAAAAAAGAATTTTTACCATTTCTTCTTTTAGCTGATGAGCAAGAATCAATGATTAATCGCTACATCGAAAAAGGAGAAATGTATGCACTTTATGACGATGGATTAAAATCTATCTGTATCGTTACTAATGAGGGAGATGGTGTTTTAGAAATTAAAAATATCGCAACAGTGCCAGATCATCAAAGAAAGGGATACGCAAAAAAACTGATAGAGTTTTTAGTAAAAGAATATTCGGGTAGATACTCTATTCTTCAAGTCGGTACGGGAGATAGCCCTTTCACAATTCCTTTTTATGAAAAATGCGGCTTTTCTAAATCACATAGTATTAACGATTTTTTTATAGAAAACTATGATCATGAAATATATGAAGGTGGTTTTAAGCTAAAAGATGTGATTTATTTAAGGATGGACATATAGTATTAACATGTCGAAAAGACAATAGGTTTTCAAAGTGAAAAGTATTGTCTTTTTTTCGTGTGTAATAATACAATCGATTTTACTACATGACAATGATATAATATTTATGTATATAATTAGTAAACCATGTGAAAAAATAAAGGATGTGTTGTGTTACTTAAACTAGATAGAATAAATGTGGAAAAATACATAGACTACGCATATGAGTTATCACAGGATTTATCTACATCTGCTTTTCCGACTTATATGGATACCATAAAGACGAAAGATGATTTTTTTAATAATGCGTATTCATCGTTTGAGGATAGCAATTCTGATATATTATTATTTAAACGAAATGATGAGGTTTGTGGTTGGATTCATTACTATGTATTAGAGGAAGACAAGTATATTGGATTGAAGGTTTTTAACATTGATACAAAATATGAATTAGCGATAAAAGAATTCATAGAGTATTTGTCTGTTAATTATAATGGATATACAGTATATTTTGGATTTCCTGTTGATAATGTTGAAGCTAATAAACATATGAAACGTATTGGTATGAAAGAAGAAGACGATAAGACGGTTTTCGTTTTGCATTTTAATCAATATGACTATATGATTGAGGATTCAAATATTATCGAAATCAACACCTATAATTATCACTATTTTAAAGAATTGCATGATACTATAAATGATATCTATTGGACTAGTGATAGATTGTATCATGCTATAAATGGTGGAACGGCTCATCCATGGTTTCTTTATGTATTAAAAGTTGATCATCATGTGTTAGGTAGTATATATTTTACATATTATAAAGAGATGGTCGAAATATTTGGGATAGACTATATAGATAATGTATTTAATCGAGATGTTATGATAAAACTACTAATAAAAGCATTAAATAAATCGAAAGAGGATGGGATAAAATATCTAACATTTTTTGCTGATGATAGGGAAAGCGCAGTCCTTAGGAAATTAGGTATGGTATCGATAACGGATTATATATTATATATAGTGACTTTGTAAGATAAGTCATAGTATGGAAAAAATAGAAAGAGGGGACATGACAAGAATAATAAAAGCAAGAAAAGAAAAATTAAAACTTATCCATAGGCTTCAAATTGAATCATTTACACCGTTATTAGAAGAGTATCAAGACTATGAGACAAACCCTGCCAATGAATCCTTAGAAGATATTGTTATAAAATATAATCAAGATAATACAACGTATTATTTGATAGAGCATGAAGATAAAACCGTTGGTGCCTTTCGAATTGTTACCTTAGAGAATAATTCTTATAGAATCAGTCCCATATTTATACTTCCAAGTGAGCAGGGCAAAGGCATAGGTCAGAAAGTATTTCATTTTATAGAATCCCATTATAAGGATGCCAAGAAATTTTGTTTAGAAACTATTTTACAAGATGAAAGAAATTGTTGTTTTTATCAAAAGATAGGATATCAAAAGACAGGCTCATATAAAGAAGTAAAAGAAGGTATGACGATTGTGTATTATGAAAAAAAGATGCTATAAATATCGTGATGTTTTGATAGTGTTTAAACATTTTTACTCGTTTGTATATTAATAATGTAGGGTACAAATTCAATATAAATGTTTTAAATTGAAGGGATATATTATGTGTTTGATATGCGATAGAATAGAGGAGATTAAAAATGGGAAGAATCCATATTTTGTAAAAGAATTAGAAACGGGATATGTTGTGATTGGGGATCATCAACATTTTAAAGGATATACTTTATTCTTGTGTAAAGAACATAAAAAAGAATTATTTCATTTAGAACCGGACTTTAAGATAACGTTTTTAAAAGAAATGTCTATCGTTGCTGAAGCGGTTTCACTTGCTTTTCATTCAAAAAAGATGAATTATGAGTTACTGGGCAATGGGGACTCCCATCTTCATTGGCATTTATTTCCAAGAGTTGATGGAGATTTAGAGGAGCATGGCTGTAATGGGAAAGGTCCCGTTTGGTGGTATCCATTCGATAAGATGGTTGATGATGGTGTAAGACCTAGTAAAGAGGAACTAGAAGAAATGAAGAAGGTTTTATCTAAAAAATTAGATTATTTGATGAAATAAGTAAGCTGTGTTTATGGAGGATACTATGAACAAAAAAATAATAGTATTGTTTTTCATTATGGTAATATTTACAGACAGCTGTACTACGAATCAACAAGATTATATAAAGGATAAAAGCATAGACTTTGAAGAGCAGACAGATACTTCTGAAAAGTTTAGTAGTCTTTACAATAGAATTGCTGACGATTATTATGAAATTTCAAATTATAACAAACTAGATTTATATCGGAATGATGATAGTGCTATTATAGTTTTTGATTTCAACGATAGTGCAACGTATGAAGATGTTTACCATGCCACAGAGTTTTTTAGAAATCTATTTATAGAACAACATGGCCAAGTATGGGTCAGTGCTGGTAAAATGAGCAGTGGTTTTAGTGAGGCTATTTACGATAGTAACTACGAGTTTTGGAATGATGCATATTTGGTATGTAAGATTAAGGGTAATATCATTTATCAACGTTACTATAAAATGGGAGCTTCCAAAAGGTTAGTTTTTGAAAAGGAATATATCCATTTAAACAGTAACCTATTTGAGCTGAAAGAGGAGCAGATTGAGAGGTTTAAAAACTTATCAAAATTGACTAGTTTTGGGAAATGCAGATATTATAGAAATGGCGCTGGAAATAAACTCTATATAGAAATCGTTAATAAAAAGCAGCTTGATGACAAAGCGATTAACTCAATAGATAAAGTAATAAAAGACTTAGATGATGAACTTATTTATTACTACAACATTTCCTATCCAAAGATTTCTATTAGATTAAAGGATAATCATGGTATTTATTATAAGAAAAACTATGTGCTGAACGCTAAGAAGGGATTTGAGTAAGGCCATTTGAAATGATAACTTTTTTTCATTTATTGTTTCATCAGGAGATTATTATGGATGAAAAATATGTAGAAGAAACATTTTTAAGGAAGTAGCAGGTTATTTTAAACAATGCGATTTCTATTATGATAGTTTATCGCCTAAAACAATGGAAACAGCTACATGGTTCATTTAAAAGCGAGAAAAACATATGGGAAATAGGGTTTATTTATCAAAATTTACAAATGAAATGAGTGATTGCATATTCGAGTCAAATAATAATTTACCTTTGTTTTGGATTTTTTTATTAGATGATGCAACGCTTATAAGTAAACGGAAGAGTTTAATAGACTGTTTTTATGATGAAGAGGACAACTACTATAATTGCTGTATTATTTTAAATACGCAAACATTCGAAAAAAATATAGATAAAGCTATTAAATATCTTAATAATCATAGCACAGAACTTGAGAGGAGATTTAGAGACTTTTCTAGTTTTATAACGAAGGTTAAAGAAGATAGTCCAATTGAACTTGATATAATTCAGTTAGCTAATTTTACCACACCAGAAGAATTTTTAGATGGTCTTATTGAGACGACTAAAAAAATTAGTATTGGCGAGCGAATAGATGAAGTTAAATATTACAATGAAAATGGAGCTACCATGTATGAACTTGTTGGATATGATGACTCATCTGACCATGAATACTACTTTGAAGATTTCTCAAAAGAGTACAAAAAGCTGCAAAAAGAAAATAGGGAAAGAATAAAAGAAACTAAAAAGAATCTAGAGTTAGCTACTAGAGGAGATAAAAAACGTGAAAGAATAAAGCATATTCTGTATAACATAGTATTTATGGGAGTTGTTGGATTATTATTCTTTTTAGGTGGGATTGCAATTATTTTTTACGAAGGAAGATATATTTTAGGAATTGGTTCTATTATCATGGGATTAATATCAATGATATTTGCGTATGCAAATATTGAATCTAAAGAATAAATATTATGTTTTATTGCATAATATTTTTTATTTGGGTATATTATGAATATGAATTCATATTCATAAAGGAGTTGTTATGCCAAAGAAGACATTTTACAATTTGAGAGATGTAAAAAGAGAAAAAATAGTAAATGCAGCTATGGATGAATTTGCAGCTTATTCTTTTAATGACGCTAGTGTTAATAGAATTATAAAGCAGTCGGGAATTGCTGTTGGAAGCTTTTATCAGTATTTTGATGACTTAAAGGATTTATATTACCTTGTGTTAACTCTAGCCATGAAAAGCAAGTATGAGCATCTTAAAGCTGAGATAAACTCGCTTAAAAATCACGATTTTATTTCAACAATTAGGGCGCTTTATAGAGGTGGTGTTAAGTTTGCATTTTCTGATAAGAGATTTTTTGATATAAGTAATAATTTGCTTAAATCCAATGATTTAGACATTATAAAAAGACTCACTGACTCTGCTGAAAATAGTGAAATAGTTGAATTTGTTAACAACCTTATCAAAGATGCTATTGATAACGGTGAAATTAGAAACGATATTGATTCTAGGCTTATTGTAAGTATAATAACTAGTCTTAATACGAGTTTTATAGAGCATATGCTTTATGAGAAGCCTGAGGGGTTGTACGGAGATGATTACAATATGATTTCTGATAAGGTAATCGATTTACTGATGAACGGTATAGCTATTAAGGAGGTTACAAATGATTAGAGTAGAAAATCTTTATCACTCTTATACAAAGGATGATAATTACGCTGTTAATGATGTGAGTTTTCACATCAAGTCAGGAGAAATATTTGGTTTTTTAGGACCTTCAGGTGCTGGAAAGTCAACAACTCAAAATATTTTAACTGGGTTACTTACTTTGCAGCAGGGAAAAGTACAAGTAGGAGGTTATGACTTAGGTAAGGAAGATAAGAAAAGATTTAATGAAATAGGTGTGTCTTTTGAGCAGTCAAATGTTTACTCTAAACTTACAGCCATAGAAAACCTAAGCTACTATGCTAAGCTCTTTGATGTACCGACTAGAGACCCCGAGGAACTAATTAAGATGGTTGGACTCGATGGAACTGAAAAACAAAAAGCAGGTGAGTTCAGTAAGGGTATGAAACACAGGCTTACCTTTGCAAGGTCGCTAATAAACAGTCCTAAGATTTGGTTTTTAGATGAGCCTACTACAGGACTTGATCCTACGATTTCTGCAAGGATTAAGAAGATCATAAGAGAAGAAAATGACAGAGGAGTTACTTGTTTTCTTACTACACACAATATGTATATAGCAGATGAACTCTGTGATAGGGTGGCATTTATTGTGGATGGGAAAATCGCTATTATTGACAGTCCAAAGGAGCTTAAATTAAAGTATGGTAAAAAGCTAATTGAAGTTGAATATGTTGATACGAATGAGAGAGTAATAAAGAGGCTGGAGCCGGAAAAGGAAGCAGATAGAGAAGTTCTTAAAGAAATAATTGATAATAAAAACATACTAACTATGCATAGTAAAGAAGCAACACTTGAGGAGATATTTATAGAGATTACAGGTAGAAAACTTGACTCTTTAAGAAGTGAGGAGTGATATGAAAATTTTTAATCAAGTTTCAAAAGAATTAAAAATAGCTTCAAGAGGTTTTTACTTCTATGTTGAAATCTTCATAACACTTACCGTGCTTTTTATTCTCCTTTTCATGGTGCCTGAGGAAACGGTTAGCAGTACAGAAGAGTACTTGTTTTACAATATGAAACCAGAAGTCTCTCAGATGATATTTGATAAGCTGACGGAGGCGGGTACTATGGAGAAAATAGATGATAAAACCTTCGAGCTAGAGCCAGATATTATAAAGATATATCCAGACAGGGATACGGTACCAAATAAATATGATGGCATAGTATACCCGCTAAATGAAGAACAGATAGAAGATGAGTATACAATGGAGAAAGATGGGAGCTATAAGTTCATCTTTGATGATACGAAGGAAGTAACTGGTAAGGGATACGCCATATATGATAAAAAAGGTGGAAAGTTAGACAAAAAAGTTTATCTTTTTGATTCGTTTGAGGATGTACTTAGACTATCAAAGTCAAAGAGAAATGCAGCTGGCGTTATATATTACGATGCTGATGGAAGGGAGAACTATGAACTACTTTTTCCCGGTATAGTAACTGAGAAATATAAGAATACGGCATATGCACTACACAACGATAATATTTACGATATCATAGAAGAATCCAAAGGCAAAAAAGTAACCTATTTAGGTAAAATAGATAAACTGAACAACAGACAGAGTTTTGTTCCACTTATCATAATATACCTTAATGCATTGATGGGAATATTTATTGTGTCAGCCTATATTTTTAATGATAAAGTAGAGGGATCTATAAAGGCTATAAGGGTTAGTCCATTATCTATTACAGAGTTTCTTCTCTCTAAGTTAATATCGACTCTACCGATATCATTGATTACATCGCTTATAATAGCGATACCCATAATGAAAATGCAAGCTAACTATTTGTTGCTTTCAGTACTTGTGATATGCATTTCGTTCTTTGGAGGAAGCATTGGTCTACTAATTGCAAGCATATTTGATGATATTAGATCATCATTTATGTGGATAATGATACTTCTAATAGTAATGATGCTACCTATTATATCTTACTATCTACCTACGTTTTCACCTAAGTGGATTCAGTATATACCAACTCATCATATGCTTATTGCACTTAAAAACACAATAAGTCTTACGAGTGAGTGGGCTTACACGATATATACTTCCATAGGACTTCTAATTCTCAGTATCCCATTTATAGGTCTATCTGTGTACAGGTTTAAAGGAGGGAGCCAATGAAAAAGGTAATAACTATATTTTTAAATGATTTAAAGATAGCAATAAAAGATCCTATTTCACTTTGGATTGCTCTTGCACCACTTGTAATTGCTTTACTAATAGTGTGGTTTACACCAGGTGTCAGTGACACATCACTGTATATTTCTACTGTAAACTCAGAACCTCAAATGGTTGAGTATTTTGAAAAAATAGCAAAGGTAGAAGTGTTTGATACTAGAGAGGAAGTAGAGGATAGGGTGCTTAAGACAGACAGCTCTATAGGTATTCTCGGGAAGGAAGATGGATATGAAATAATTGCTCAGGGTAATGAAACCGGTAAAGTAGATGAGGTAGCAAAGATTCTTTTAACTCTTTACTTAAGAGGATCTAATATAAATGAAACAAAAAGCGAAATATATACTTTTGGTGAAAAAATGGCACCAATAAAAAGGAGTTTTGCAACATCATTACTTTTAATGATAACAATGCTTACGGGAATGATTATATCCTCTGGAATTATTGATGATAAGACAGATAATACGATAAATGCTCTAAATGTTACACCTACTAAAAGGCTGGAGTATGTGATAGGAAAATCTGTAATAGGGGTTGCATTACTTATCTTTTCATCAGTTGCTTCCCTATTAATACTTGGTATTACAGATCTTAACTGGTTACAACTCTTTATGGTTCTTATGACGACATCCTTAATATCGATGATAATAGGATTTCTAATGGGAATTACAAGTTCTGACATAATAGAAGCAGCGGCATCAATTAAAATACTGATGATACCTATGATGGCATCTATATTAGTGGAAGAACTTACATCACCTAAATGGCATTTTACCGTCTATTGGAGCCCGTTTTACTGGGCGTATAAATCGTTGAAGGAAATAATTGTTATGAATTCTGCTTCTTGGGATATTATAATAATAACTATGGCAGTAGTTGTTTTAGTAACGGCTTTAATCTATTTTGGTTTAAAAAAGAAAATACGAGAAGGTCTTAGTTAGGAGGAGTCATGTTATATTCAGGTATTTCGTTGTTTTTGTTGATATATGCAGCAATGTGTTTCTATATAGGTTTTAAAAGACCACCTAAATTGATTCGATTAGTAAAGTTAAAGTTAGGTGGGAAAATAAGCGATGATGGTGCTGCAAAGGCATCTTATATAGCTGCAGCAGTAGCTGTTGTAGTAGCCATAGTATTGCTCATGATTAAACCATAATAAATAATTAAGTATGTGTATGAAATAGGACACATACTTTTTTGTGCATATTTTTTTGTTTTTTTATGCATATAAATTTTATTATCTGCATATAATGTTGTAAAATATATGTAGATAATGAGGAATAATGAAGAAATTTAAAAATATAATTCTAATACTTCTTTTGATATGCGTGTATTTTTTTGCAAATGCACTAAGCATATACAAATACAGTTTAGTTGATGAAAAAAGAAAAGTAGACGTTGGTATCGTACTTGGTGCTGCAGCATATAATGGAGAAGTATCGAAAGTATATGCCGAAAGGTTAAACCATGCCATTAAATTATATAACGAACAGTATATCAAGAAGATAATTGTTACGGGCGGAACTCAAATACCTACCGATATTTCGGATGCAAAAGCAGCATATAACTACCTTGTTTCTAATGGTATATCTAATAATGACATACTGTTAGAAGATAAGTCGACGATTACGGAAGAAAATTTAGTCCATTCAAAAACAATAATGAAAAAATCAGGCTTTAAAGAGGCTATTATTATAAGTGACCCCTTTCATATGAAGCGCGCGATGTTGCTTGCAGATAATCTCGGTATGACTGCCTATAGTTCTCCAACAAGAACAAGCAGATACATCTCTTTGAAAACTAAAGTTCCTTTTTTAGCGAGGGAGACGTTCTTTTATATATCGTATAAATGGTATAATCTTTTTAGGAATATTAGAAATGGTTAGGAGTAGAGATGAAGAATTGTTTAGATTTGCAGTTGGAAGTAAAAAAGTTTATTTCGGATAGAAATTGGGGGAGAGGTCATAATGCGAAGAATTTATCTGCTAGCATAGGTATCGAAGCAGCGGAACTTATGGAAATTTTTCAATGGTTATCGACGGAAGAATCCGATAATATCACGGATGAGAAAATAATAGAACATATTGGTGAAGAAATTGCTGATGTCATCATTTATTGTATTTGCTTAGCCAATAAATTTGACATGGATATTTCGGACATTGTAATGGACAAACTAGAGAAAAATGCCATTAAATATCCTGTAGAATAGAGAGGCTTATTCAAATGGTTCATATAGAAGAGATTATTTTAAATGATGACGAAATACAAGCTCTTTTAAAGATGTCGCTAGAGTGGGAAAAAGAAGATATTGTATATGGATACCATCATAATAGCACTCAAGATTTAGAAGGAAAAAGAGTGTTTATAGCGAAAGATAATGACAATATAATTGGCTATCTTTTCGGCAAGGAGTTTTTACATGATGATACCTCTTTAATAAGTAAAGATTCTAGATGTTTCGATATAGAAGAAATTTATGTAAAAAAGGATTATAGGTCAAACAACATTGGGTTAAAGTTGTTTGAGATATTAGAGCAAAAACTTATAGAAGAGGAAGTATCATTTATTACGTTATCCATGGCATCTAAGAATTATAAAGCCTTGTTGCACTTTTACATTGATATGTGTGATATGGACTTTTGGCATGCAAAATTGTTTAAAAAATTAAAATGAGGGGCTTTTACTCTAAAGCCTCTATTTTTATACGCACTGTATTTGCTACACCTTTTCAATTTTGTTATAATTTATACATATTAAACACATTGGAGATTATTATGAATATTATAAAAAAAATATCGAAGGAGCTTGATATAAGCGAAAAACGAGTGGACGCTGCTGTAAAACTGATAGACGAAGGCAATACATTACCATTTATTGCTAGATATCGTAAGGAAGCAACAGGTTCGCTTACGGACCTTGAGTTAAGAAACATTGACAATAAACTTACTTCTTATAGAAATTTAGAGAAGAGAAGAGAAGAAATCATTTCATCTATTGAGTCACAGGAAGCGATGACGCCGGACTTGTTAGATGCTATCAATAAAGCGAGCACATTATCTGAACTTGAAGACCTATATATGCCCTATAAGAAGAAACGAAATACGAGAGCGCAGAAGGCGAAGAAAAAGGGACTAGAGCCCCTTGCGCTTAAAATATATTTACAAGCGTCTGATATTGACCCTGAGAAAGAAGCCCTTGAATTTATAAATCCTGAGCTGGAAGTTCATACAGTCGAGGAAGCACTTCAAGGCGCTTCAGATATCATCGCTGAAATGGTATCGGATAATGCTGATGTAAGAGGAGCGCTTAGAAAATTTATACAAGACACGGCTTTGCTTAATTCGGTTTCTGATGATAAGGAAGGCACATACGCCATTTATAGTGAATTTTCTGAGAAGATAAAAAATATTGCGCCACATAGAGTGCTTGCCATAAATAGGGGAGAAAAAGAAGGTGTTCTAAAGACGTCAATTATAGTTGATGAAAAGAAAGCATTGGACTTAGTAAACAGAACAATAGGTGTTATAAATAATACAAAATCTTCCGAGTTTATAAAAAATGCGGCAGAAGATTCTTATAGTAGACTAATATTTCCTTCGCTTGAGAATGAAACCTTCAATAAACTATTTGAAGATGCATCAGAACAGGCAATCAGTGTATTTGGTCTTAACTTAAAGCCACTTCTTATGCAACCGCCACTAAAAGGTGAAGTGGTTATGGGCTTTGACCCAGCGTATCGAACTGGTTGCAAAATAGCCGTGGTTGATTCTATGGGCAAATTACTTGATACAACAGTTGTATATCCAACGCCACCACAGAAAAAGATAGCCGATGCTGAGAAGAAGCTAATGGCTCTCATAAAAAAACATGGAGTTACGGTTATTGCAATAGGAAATGGGACTGCATCCAAAGAATCAGAGATTTTTGTTTCTAATCTTATTAAGAACATTGATAATGTTCGGTATGCCGTTGTAAACGAAGCTGGCGCTTCGGTATACTCGGCATCAGTACTTGGGGCAGAGGAGTTTCCTACACTTGACGTTTCACTCAGAAGCGCAGTATCGATTGCAAGAAGATTACAAGACCCACTTGCGGAGCTCGTTAAGATCGATCCAAAATCCATCGGAGTTGGTCAGTATCAACATGATATGCCACAAAATAGATTGTCGCAGGTGTTAAGTGCTGTGGTAGAAGACAGTGTTAATACGGTTGGTGTTGATGCAAATACAGCCTCAGCGTCACTGCTTTCGTATATAGCGGGTATTGGACCTACACTTTCGAAAAAGATAGTAGCTTATCGAGAAGAAGCGGGAGGTTTTAACTCTAGAAAAGAACTGCTTAAAGTACCAAAACTTGGCAATAAAACATTTGAACAGTGTGCTGGGTTTATACGGGTTGAAGGTTCGAAAGAGTTTTTAGATAATACCGCGGTTCACCCAGAATCTTATAAAGCAACAAATAAAATCATTACTTTATGTAACTATGATAAAAAAGGAGATGTTGATTTCAGTGATATAGACAGTCGGATATCCGAATATGGAGAAAAAAGACTAGCTGATGAAGTAGGTGTTGGTGTTATCACACTTAAAGACATCGTAAAAGAACTTAAAAAACCTGGACGAGATCCTAGGGAGAATTTGGATGGAATAAAACTTAGAAGCGAGCTTTTAAATCCTGAAGATCTTGTGGCTGGCACTATTCTTGAAGGTACCGTAAGAAATGTAGTTGACTTTGGGGTATTTGTTGATATTGGTGTTCATCAAGATGGTCTCGTTCACATATCTAAGATATGCGATAAATTTCTTAAGCATCCATCGGAAGTGCTTAAAGTTGGTGATATTGTTACTGTAAAAGTAGAGGAAGTGGATTTAAAGAGAAATAGGATTTCTCTTAATATGAGAGATATATAAATGAGTTGTACACATGAGAGAGTTTGACATTCTTGATACTATTTCTTTACAGTATCAAGAAATACTAGGTGATAAATTAGTTGGTATATACGTTCACGGCTCCATTGCATTTGGCTGTTTTAACTGGAATACAAGTGATATCGATTTTTTAGTTGTTGTCAATGATAAGTTGACACTAAATGAAAAAGAATTACTGATAAAAAGGCTCATTGCCCTTGAAGACAGTGCTCCTAACAAAGGCTTTGAAATGAGTGTGGTGCTTGATAGTGTTGTAAATCCATTTTCTTATCCGACGCCGTATGAACTGCATTTTGGTAATGAATATTTAAAGGATGCAAAAAAAGAGTTGCGTCATTTTTGTATGAATATGAATGGTGTAGATAAAGACTTGGCGTCACATATAATAGTAATACATACTTGTGGTGTTACACTATATGGTGAGGAGATAAATAAAGTATTTGGCATAGTTAAAAAAGAATATGTAGTTGATAGTAACTACAATGATATAAAGGATGCAAAGAATCGAATTCATGACAATCCCGTATATTATATTTTAAATCTATGCAGATTTCTAGCGTATTTAGAAGATGGTGTAGTCCTATCCAAAGTAGATGGTGGTCTCTGGGTGATTACAAACAGGTCAATAGGATATGATAATGTGATTCAAAATGCAATCGACTCTTATCAAAAAAACGCGGAGTTTAGAGAAAAAAAGGACGTAATGGCATTTGTTGATGCTGTATTTGACGATATAACATTATATTGTAAATATAAATAGCACGTAATCGTGTTATTTTTTTTATTTTTTAAATAAGAAAAAAATTTTTTTAAAATTGACAAAAAATAACAATATGCTATAATTAAGAAAAAATATTTTATTTAGTTTTGTTATATAAGGAGAAAAAATGAAGTCATCTGTTAAAGTGAAAAAGACCCTAATTAAAGATAAAAGTTTCTTTATATCCATCGTTTTTGTTATAGCGGCATTATTTATCTTTATTGTATTACCTTTATATGAAGTTTTGAAGCAGAGCTTTTTTGATTCGTCGGGAAGCTTTACTATAAATGCATATATAACGGCTTTCAAATCTCATGCAAACATAAGGGCTATAAAGAATACGTTAATGTTAGCCACAGTGGTTGGAATATTAGCAACAATTGTAGGGTATTTGTTTGCTTACGTGGATGCATATATAAAGATTAAAGGAAAAAAATTTTTAAATATAATTACTATTTTGCCAATGGTTTCACCACCATTTGCGATTTCTTTATCGATTATCTATCTTTTTGGTACAAGAGGACTTATTACAAGGGGATTACTAGGAATTCAAAATGCTAATATTTATGGATTACCAGGCCTTGTATTGGTTCAGACGTTGTCATTTTTTCCTATGTCATATCTTATTCTCAATGGTGTGTTAAAAACCATTGATCCATCAATGGAAGAGGCGTCTGAAAATTTAGGTGGTAGGAAAAGAGATACATTTTTCAAAATAACACTACCACTTAGTAAGTCCGCTATAGTAAATTCATTTTTATTAGTATTTATAAAATCGATTGCTGATTTTGGTAACCCAATAGCAATAGGTGGTTCTTTTAATACGTTAGCTGTTCAGATATATCAACAGGCTTTGGGAAACTATGATATGGCTGGTGCAACGGCTCTTGCAATGATTTTGTTGGACGTTTCACTAATACTATTTGTTCTTTCCAAGTATTATTTTGATAAAAAGAGCTATGTTACCGTTACAGGAAAGACTGCGAAAGAACGGCAAATGATTGACCTGCCTGCAATCAGAATTCCTTTGACAGCAATATGTTCTATTATTTCAGGTTTTATTATTTTACTATATATCTTAATACCACTGGGGTCTTTTGTTAAACTTTGGGGAGTAAACTATAGTTTGACATTTGAACACTATATATATGCCTTTAATGTGGGTAAAAAAGCTATCATTGATACAACAATTTTCTCTGCTGTTGCAGCACCTATTACTGGAATTTTAGGAATGCTTATTGCGTATATAATTGTACGTAAAAAGTTTTTTGGAAAAAGTTTTATAGATTTTACATCTGTTTTAGGAATCGCAGTACCTGGTACCGTAATAGGCATTGGATATATTTTGGCATTCAATACACCACCGATTGTTCTTACGGGCACAGCGACAATAATCGTTATTGCATTTATTGCAAGAAGTATGCCGATTGGAATAAAATCTGGTATCAATACACTTCAGCAAATTGATCCCTCTATTGAAGAGGCTGCTCAAGATTTAGGGGCCACTAATTTTAAAGTGTTTTTTACCATTACACTTCCTATGATTAAAAGAGCATTTTTGGGTGGGATGATTTATTCGTTCATTAAATCAATGACATCACTTAGTGCGGTAATATTCTTAATAAGTGCTAGATATAATTTGTTGACGATTTCGGTTTTCGATCAAGTAGAAGTTGGAAAGTATGGTACGGCTTCCGCCTTTTCCACTATTTTAATAATAATAGTTTATATTGCAATACTTATTATGCAAAAAGTTATGACAATTGCTACTGGAGAAAAGGAAGCTATAAAACTAGGGTGAGGAGTTATATATGAATACGAAGGGTGTTACTATAAAAAATATAGTCAAAGAGTTTAAAACATATCAGAGTAAGAAAATAGTAAAGGCTGTAGATGATATTTCAATCGTCATAAAACCAGGAGAGCTTGTAACGTTACTTGGACCTTCAGGATGTGGAAAAACCACTACACTTAGAATGATAGCTGGATTTGAAACGCCTACGAGAGGTCAAATATATATAGGGGATGAATTGGTTAATGAATTACCACCTAATAATCGCGATACATCGATGGTTTTTCAAAGTTATGCTATTTTTCCTCATTATAGTGTTGCTGAAAATATAGCATATGGATTAAAAATAAAAAAGATGCCTAAAGACGAAATCAATAAAAAGGTATTAGATATTATTGAGCTAGTTGGTTTGCAAGGACTAGAAAATAGGAGCCCAAGTAAGCTTTCTGGTGGACAACAGCAAAGGGTTGCTTTAGCAAGAGCTTTAGTTATGGAACCATCTGTCCTTCTTTTTGATGAGCCTTTATCCAATCTTGATGCAAAGCTTAGAGTATATATGAGAACGGAAATAAGAAATATACAAAAGAGATTGGGGTTAACCAGTGTCTATGTGACGCATGACCAAGAAGAGGCCATGGCTTTATCTGATAAAGTAATTGTTATGAATAAGGGTAAGATTGAACAAGTTGGAACGCCTCAAGAAATATATCAAAAACCTAGGACAAAATTTGTGGCAGATTTTATAGGAGTTGCAAATTTTATACCAGCCAATATAGTCGATATTATGGATGGAGAAATAGTACTTGATTTAGATGAAAAAAAACAAGTTGTAAAAACAAACAATAAGGATTATAAAATTGGTCAAAAAGTAGATTTGGTTATAAGACCAGAAGCAATAAGTATAAAGGAAGGAGGTTTATATAAATCTAGAGTTATTAACTCTATATTTATGGGGGAAACTCAAGAATACACGTTGGATTTTTGTGGACAAGAGGTGATGGTTAAAGATGCAAATCCTATTGGCAAAAAAGTATATCATAAAGGTGAAGATATATATTTTGATTTAGAACCAAATAGTATACATATTCTTTAAGCTAAATAATTGGCGGTGTGGTTAAAAAAAAAGGAGAAATTTATGAAAAAGATACTAGCTATTTTATTAATAATGGTTATGTTGGTTTCAGTTGTTGCCTGTGGCCCTAAAGCTGAAGAGGGTAAGGAAAAAGAAGAGACCAAAAAAGAAGAGGGTAAGGAAAAAGAAGAAACGAGCAAAGAAAAGCCTAAAAAACTAACCATGTATATTGGTGTGGTTGAAGAACAGGCACTAAGAATTGCTCAAGAGTTTGAAAAAGAAACTGGAATAAAAGTGGAATTTGTAAGAATGAGTGGTGGAGAGATTTTGTCTAGGGTAAGAGCCGAAAAAGATGCTCCTAAGGCAAGCGTTTGGTATGGTGGACCAGCGGATTCTTTTGTAGCTGCGAAATCAGAAAATTTACTACAGCCTTATAAGTCGCCGAATGCAGAAAAAATTAAAGATACAATGAAAGACCCAGAAGGATATTGGACAGGTATATATACTGAGGTTTTAGGCTTTATATTAGATGATAGATGGTTTGAAGAAAATAACGTTGAAAAGCCAAAACAATGGGATGACTTATTGAAACCAGAGTATAAAGGTCAAATCGTAGTGGCTAATCCTGGTTCTTCTGGAACAGCATTTTTACTACTTTCTGGATTTATCCAAGAAAGAGAAGAAAAAGGCGGCTTAGAATATATGAAAGCGCTTAACAAAAATATTAAACAATATACTAAGTCTGGATCTGCACCTGCAAAATCAGCAGCACTTGGAGAAGCTGCAATAGGTATTACATTCATTCATAATGGTATGCGCCATATGGAAGAAGGATTTGAAAACTTATCTGTGGTTGCACCATCTGATGGGACATGGGGTTCAACAGCAGCAGTTGGTATTATCAATAATGCACCAGAACCTGAGGCAGCAAAAATGTTTGTTGATTGGGCATTAACTAAAAATGCTCAGGAAATAGGTCAAAAATTTAAATCTTATCAATTCCCAACAAATCCTGAGGCTAAAGTTCCTGAAAAAGCAGAACCTTTTAAAGATGTAAAGCTATTTAAGTATGATTTAAACTGGTCTGGTGAAAACAGAGCTAAATTAGTTGAAAAATGGGATGTTATGATAAAAGAAAATGAAAATAAATAGGAGGAATTTGTGAATATACATGTCATTGGGCTAGGCAAAATGGGGTTGGGTCTGGCTAAAAACTTAAAACTGAATGGTTATCAAGTTGTGGGATTCGATCTAAATGAAGAAACTAGAGAAGAGGCTAAAAAATCAATTTCTTTAGTGGAATCGTCTATAAACGCAATGACAAATCATAAAGATGGATTGAACGTTGTTTTGTTATCCATACCATCTGGTAAAGCGATAGATGATACGTTGGATGAGATAATAAATAATTACGATTCGGAATCGATCATTGTTGATTGTGGTAATTCCAACTATAAAGACACGATAAGAAGATATGAGTATTTAAAGACAAAAGGGTTTTCCTATTTAGATTGTGGTGTTAGTGGTGGGCCTTCTGGCGCACTCAATGGAGCCTGCACTATGATTGGTGGTGATAGAAGCGTTTACATGAGAGTTAAGAAGGTTTTCGATGATATATCTGTAGACGGTGGGTCATTATATATTGGGAAAAGCGGTAGCGGTCATTTTGTAAAGATGATTCATAATGGAATCGAGTATGGAATGATGCAAGCCATTGCAGAAGGTTACGAAATAATACATGAGTCTGAATTTGATGTAGACTTATCATCGTTATCGAAACTATATAATAATGGTTCTGTCATACGATCTTGGCTTATCGAACTTATGGCAGAAGTCATGTCAGAAGATCAAGATCTTAATGGACTAAAAGGCGTTATGAATTCTTCTGGGGAAGCAAAGTGGACAGTTGAAACAGCATTAGACTTAGAGATTCCAGCTCCGGTTATTAGTTTATCGCTAATGATGAGAAACCGTTCTTTAAAAGAAAACACATATTCAGGTAGAGTTGTTGCAGCACTTAGAAATAAGTTTGGTGGACATTCTGTAGAAAAGTAGACATCATATTTGTTGTTTATTTGGATTGCAATGTAAGAAAAATAAGTAGGCTTTATCTACTTATTTTTTGTTTATAAACTTTATTTTATGCGTTTGTATGATAAAATGAAAAGCAGAAGGTGTATTTGTTTTGGAAGGAGTACTATGGAATCTAAGAGTATAAAAAATTTAATTGTAGATAATTATTCTAATATGAATAAATTGGAGAAACAAGTTGCTAAAAAAGTTCTTGATAACCCTAAAAATATCGTTCATATGTCGATAAGTGAGGTTGCCATCTATTGCGATGTAAGTGATACGACAGTTTTTAGATTCTGTAATAGATTGGGTTTTAAAGGGTTTCAAGAGTTTAAAATAAATTTAGCTTTAGGAATTGTTACTCCTATGGAAAATATTCATGGTGATATAAAAGAAGAAGATGATAGCTATATTGTAATGCAAAAGATTTTAAAGTCGGTATCGGTCGCATTAGAAAAAACAATATCAGATAACAGTTCCGAATTAGTTGAAACGATTTCAAAGCACGTTGTAAAAGCAAAAAAAATATGTTTTTGGGGCAATGGGGGTTCTGGAATATTAGCTTCTGACGCTTATCATAAATTTTATAGGTTAGGCTTAAATGTGGAACAAAGTTCTGATTTGCATTGGCAATATATGCAAGCTTCATTGCTTGAGCCAAACGATGTTGTTTTTGCTTTTTCTAGCTCTGGTTCAAACAAAGATTTATTGGAAGTGTTAGACTATGCACATAAGAAATCGGCTATTGTTGTGGCAATTACACAATTTCTACAGTCGCCAATTTCTCAAAAAGCGGACATTTTACTCTATAGTTATGGGTACGATCAGGAGTTTAGGTCAGAAGCCATGGAATCGAGACTATCTGCCTTATTAATTATGGACTGTATATTCATTAGATGCTCGATGTTAATGCAACCTGATTCCATTGATAGTTTAAATAATATAAGAGAAGGAATTGCTAAAAGAAGGGTTTAATAAGATAGGAGGTAATGATGTTTATTGTAAAACCAGAGTATTTAAAAGATAAAAAGGAAGCGGTTGTTCTTGATTGTAGATATATTATGACTGAACCAATGGAAGGACGTAAGATTTATGCAAAAGCTCACATCAAAGGCGCTCGTTATGTAGACTTAGACAGAGACTTAGTTGGTGAAATCGGTGAGCACGGTGGTAGACATCCATTAAAAGACTTAGATCTGATTAAAGAACAATTAGAATCGCTAGGAGTAAGTGATAACAAAGAAGTATTCATATATGATAATGGAGAAATGCCAATGGCGTCAGTGCTTTGGTTTGTGATGCAATTATTAGGAATGGATGCATATGTGATAGAAGGTGGGTTTCATGCTTTGGTAGAAGCAGGATTTGAAACTACAACGGAAGTTCCTGTTGTTGAGCGAGGGGAAATAAAATCAAGTAAGAGGCTTTATATGAGGGCTGATATCAATGATGTACTTCAATCAATGAAAGATGATAAAGTGGCACTAGTTGACGCGAGGAGCAATCCTAGACACTTAGGACTAGAAGAACCATTTGATAAAATCGCTGGTCATATTCCAGGAGCTATCAATATATTTTGGCAGGATTTACTTGATGGGACTAGTTTAAAAAGCAAAGAGGATCTAGAGAACATTTTTTCTGTTTTAGATGGCTATGATGAGATAATATTTCAATGTGGCTCTGGTATAACTGGGGCTGTAGAGCTACTCGTTTTCTCTCATTTGGGAAGAAAAGCTAGACTGTATTCTGGTTCTTATAGCGATTATATTTCTTACAAAGGGAATAAGCTTATAATAAAAGATGGCAAAGAAATAACGTTATGATATATAGAAAAGAAAAGCTAACTAGTATACCTGAAGAACTTAGAAAAGAAGATGTTGTATTTGCCAATTTAATAAGAATTCTACTTGATTTTGAAACAGAGATAACGATTACAGATCACGAGAATTACGTGATATCTTATTCAGAAAAACCATATCCGGTTTTTATCTGGACTAAGGACAACTTAAGCGAAGAAGAGTACTTAAAAATATGGGATGAAGCTAAAGCACAATTTCCGCTAGATGCTGATCGCTTTTTCTGTGTGAAAAAAGAGCTTGCTGAGTACATTAAAGAAAAAGATGGACTAGAAGCTGATTTTGAGTTCTTAAGTTATGGGTGTGAAGAAGTCATTGAACCAGAAAAACAAGTTGATGGTGAAGTTGTTTTGGCTGATGAGTCAGATATTGATACGCTTACCCAGTTTACCCATGATTTTCAGAGGGAATCGGGAATAGATATGGAGAGCTCTTACGATGAATGTAAGGCTCGTGTTGAAAAAAAGGTAGCAAATGGCAGCTTTTATCTCTATAAGGTTGATGGCATGAGTGTTGCCATGGCGGCAACTAGGAGTTTTCATGGTATGGTAAAAATTAGTCATGTTTACACTGTAAAAAATCATCGAAGAAAAGGCTATGCAGAAAAAATAGTATATGAACTGACGAAAAAAATAGTGGATTCTGGGAATAAAGCGGTATTATATACCGATTCTTCCTATTTGCCATCAAATGATTGTTACCTTGGTGTAGGGTATACATATGCTGGCAGTTTTTTAAGAATATCTAAGTAGTTTAGGGGGGCGGTTTGCCTCTTTTTTTTTAAGTATGGTATAATTATAACAAAGATTAGGCGAGAGGGGTTATTATGAAAAAAAATATAATGATAATTTTGATACTATTTGTTTTAGTTTTTAGTCTTAGTGCGTGTACATCGAATGAAAAAAAAGATGATGTGCTAAGAGTTGGTATGGAACTAAAATGGCCACCATTTGAAATGGCAAAAACGAATGGTGATCCTGAAGGCATTAGTGTGCTTATTGCTGAAGAATTGGGTAAATATTTAGGAAAAAAAGTTGAGATTGTGGATTTATCTTTTGGCTCTTTAATTCCAGCGCTTGAAACGAAGAAAATTGATATCATCATAGGGTCAATGGGAATTACTGAAGAGAGGAAGCAGAAGATCGAGTTTTCTAATCCATACATGTATTTTAAACTTATTACAGCAGTTAATAAAGATAGTGGAATAAAAAATATTGATGAATTGTTTTCAAAAGAAGGAGTTCGATTTGTGGCACCAAAGAGTTTTTCATCGTTGGAGTTAGCTAGAAGCAAAGCGAATAATCCTAAAATTTTAGAGTTTGATGATAAGGCCACTGCATCATTAGAGCTTGCTAATGGCAATGCAGATGCGTTTATTGTTGACGCTGTAACAGCGGTTAGTGTTGCTAAAACGTATCCAGATAAAATTGAAGTAATATATGAACCGGCTGATATTTCGCCAATTGGAATGGGCATGAGAAAAGATGATGCTGAACTCAAAGAAAAGGTCAATGAATTCATTTCCAAAATGGATGAGTTAGGTGTTAATGATAAGATACGGGAACAGTATGATGATATTTTAAAAGAAAAAGTTGGAAAGGGATACGAGTTTTATTTAAATGAAAAGTAGTAAGTTTCAGTATATTCTTTCGATTCTAACATATATTGCTTTGATCGTGTTTGTAATACTTAAAACGCCAAATCCGAGACAAAAGTATGAGTTGTTTATTCCGTATGCCAGCTATATTTTTGCGGGATTTTTGTGGACAATATTTATAAGCATATGCGTTTTTCTATTTAGCTTTATCTTTGGAGGCATGTTATTTCTTGGTTCTAGAAGCAAGGTTCCATACATAAGGTACTTAGTAAGCCATTTAACGACGTTTATGTTTGGTTCGCCACTGTTAGTTATAGTAATTGTATTTTACTTTTTCGTTAGTGCGGCTTTTGGAATAACGAATAAATTGTTGATTGGCATATTTACGTTAACACTATATTTTTCACCATTTGTTATGAAACTGTATCAAGGGGCGTATGAGAGTATAGATGAAAAACAATTTCTAGTATGTGATATTTTTGGGTTTACCAAATTTCAAATGTATTATTACATAATATTTCCACAGATTATCAAAGTCATGCTACCGCCATTATCTGGCCATTTAGCTACCGTTATAAAAAGCAGTTCGCTTCTATATTTAATCGGTTTTCGAGAACTTTATTACACGCTGACAAATGTTCAAGCGAAAAATTTGAGCTATACGGAAGGTTATATATTGATGATAGTCTTGTATTTAATCATCACAGTGCCATTACTGAAAGTATCAAGTATGCTAGAAGAAAGAGTTATACAATGAAAATAGAAGTAAATAATGTAAGAAAGCTTTATGATGACGAAGTTGTTTTAGATGATATCAATATACATGTTGATGATATCGAAGCGATGGTTTTGGTTGGAATAAGTGGTAGTGGAAAATCTACTCTGCTTCGACTTATGAGTGGGATGGAAGAAGGCTATGAGGGTAGTATTAAGATAAACGATGAATTTGTAAATACGAGAGCCTTTAAAGATAAAATAGGCTTTGTCTTTCAAACGGGTAGTTTATTTCCGCACCTGACGTTAATGGATAATATTGTTCTTATATTAAACAAGATAAAAAAAGTACCATTAGAGGAAGCCATCAAGACGGTAGAGGATTTATTAATTCGATTTTCTTTGATAGAGCATAAGGATAAATATCCTAATATGCTTAGTGGAGGGCAGCAGCAAAGAGCGTCCATCGTTCGATCGTTGGCTTTGGGAGCTGAGATATTTTTCTTCGATGAGCCAACTAGTGCGCTTGATCCTATACTTACCAATGAGGTACTTGATACAATAAAGGAGCTTAGAAAACTAGGCAAAAGCTTTATAATTGTAACCCATGAAATCGCTTTTGCTAAAGAAGCGGCGGATTATATTGTTTTCTTACAAGGTTCTAAAATAGAAGAACAGGGGACGATAGACCTTTTAGATAAGCCGAATAGTTCTGAGTTTAAATGGTTTTTAGATAAGGTATTGAAATAATTCATAATTAAAAAGAACATATTTATATGTTCTTTTCTTATATTATGATTTTTTTACTTTGCTTGATTTCAGTAACATTGCCCCAAAGCCATCTATTCGACACTCAATATCATGACCGTCCTTATTATCTGGTATTAGTTTAATGTTTTTTACTTTCGTTCCCATTTTTATCGAGTTAGAATAGCCTTTTACTTTTAAGTCAACAACTACTGTGACGGTATCTCCATTTTCTAATATGTTGCCATTGACATCTCGTATAACATCTTTTTCTGCCTCGTGCTCAGGATTCCATTCATAACCACATTCAGGGCAAACTAGTAAATCTAAATCTTCATAAACGTATTCTGAATTACATTTTGGACAATTTGGTATGTTCATATTCACCTACTTCTGCCTCGCTTTCATCAATTCATAACATGTTTTAGCACCATATCCTGTTGCTCCTTCGTCGTAGTAGCCGAGCGGCTTACTCATAAATGCTATTGGTGCGATATCAACGTGTACCCAAGGTTTATCTTCCACGAATTCGCCGAGAAACATTCCGGCGGTAATGGTACCAGGAGATCCTGCTGAATTGGTTAAATCAGCTTCCTTGTGTTTTATTAGCTCTTTATATTCTTTAAATATTGGCAATCTCCATATTTTTTCGCCTGCATTTTCGGCTGCTTTTTCATATTCTTTGTAGAACTCGTCATTATTGCTTAACGTAGCGGCACAAGCATTGCCAAAAGCGGCTACTGCAGCACCGGTGAGCGTCGCAAAGTCTACAATTGTTGATGCGTTTTCTTTTTTTATAATATAAGTTATGGCGTCAATTAAAGTAAGTCTACCCTCTGCATCTGTATTTCCTACAAATACAGTTTTTCCATTCATTGTATCAATGATATCGCCAGGATAATAAGCATCAGGGCCGATTAGGTTTTGACATGCGGCAACGACTGCTGTTACATTTACCTTAAGTTTAGCGGCTGCTATGGCTTGCATTCCACCAATTACTGCAGCTGAACCACCCATATCCAGTTTCATTGTTACCATTCCTGTAGTCGGTTTTAGTGAGTATCCACCAGAGTCGTAGCATAGGCCTTTTCCGACAAGACCATAAATAGGGTCGTTTTTGCCAGCACCCCTATATCTCATGACGATAAGTCTTAAGGAGTTCTTTTTAGAGCCTTGGCTAACAGCTAGGTAAGCCTTCATGCCAAGTTTTTTCACATCGCTTTCTTCAAATATATCCACCTCAAAACCGTATTTATCTCCGTATTCTTTTGCTTTTTTTGCTAATAATGTCGGAGTCATTATGTTTGCTGGTTCATCAACTAGATATCTTGAACTTTTTTGAGCTTCCGCTAGTAGGATTCCTTCTTCTACATGCTCTTTGTAATCGCTTTCTTCGTCGATTATTATTAATTCTTCAAATTTGTTTTCTTTTTTATCGCTTTTAAACCAATCAAATTTATATTGAGATAGTGTAGCTAATTCTGAAAGTATCTGATAACTCTTATGTTTGCATAGTCCATAAGGTTCCAGTTTAACAGCAATGTTCTCATATCTTTCTTTTTTTACCTGCACAAAGAGTTTGTGTAATAAAAACCTTAGGTCGTCAAAGGTTGCTTCTTCTTTTGTCTTTCCCATAGTACAAATATAATAGGGTTTTTCTTCTAAATGGAATTTTCTCATTCCAAATGTAGTGAGTTTAAATGTTTCTCTATCCTCTAATGTTTTAATCTCGTCCATAAGTTTTTTAGGCAGCAAATCTTTGCTAAAATCTTTATAAATGATTAAAGCGTTGGCATCAAAATCCTTAGAACTAAAATCAAGGGTGAAACTAACTTTCATCATGTACCTCCATAATAAATACTTTGTTTTCGTATGTATTATATCAATAATAATATAAGGAATCAAATAGACATAAATAATAATAATTATCAGTTGACAAGTTTTCAATATAAATATATAATTGAAATACAACATATTGTATGTTATATTAATAAAAGCACCATATATATAGATTTTTATAAAAAGGGGGGTATGATGAAAGTTCGAAAAAGAGATGGCAGGGTTACGGATTATAATGAAGAAAAAATAGTAATTGCAATTGAAAAAGCAATGCATTCGCCACAAGGTAAATATGTTGAACATCAAGCTGAGCAAATTGCTAGTGATATAACAAATAGTTATAAAAAAGCGAACAAAGATGTTGTTTCAATATACAAAATAGAAGATGATGTGTATTATACGTTAATTGATTACAATAATTCTCAAAGTGCAAAAGCTTATGAAAGTTATAAGGCGGTTCAGGCATATAAACGAAAAGTAAATACTACTGATGGTGATATTATATCGCTAATTGAACTGAGCAATCCAGAAATTATTGATGAAAACTCCAATAAGAATGCGACAATAGTATCGACTCAAAGAGACTTAATTGCCGGTGAAATATCAAAAGATATGTCAAAAAGAAAAATTATGCCTTCCGATGTTTTAGAAGCACATGAAACAGGTGCGATACATATGCATGACTTAGATTATCTAATACAACCTATGTTTAATTGTTGTCTTATTGATATTGAGGATATGCTAAAAAATGGAACTGTTATCAATGAAAAGAAGATTGATACACCAAAGTCTTTCCAAGTTGCGTGTACTGTTATGACACAGATAATAGCTCAAGTAGCCAGCGCTCAGTATGGTGGGCAGTCAATTAATGGTGTTGATAGAATTTTAGCGCCTTATGTAAGAAAATCTTTCGAAAAATATAAAAAACTTGCTTTAAAGGAACAAGTTGATATATACGGAATGAATCCAGATCTGCGAAAGGCGGAGGAGATTGCTTGGAGGCGAACGAAAAAAGAAGTCAAGGATGGTGTTCAAACAATTCAGTATCAGATAAATACGCTTATGACGACAAATGGTCAATCTCCATTTGTAACGCTATTTATGCATTTTTCTCCTGATTATGAATACAGTAAAGAAGCAGCGCTGATAACAGAAGAAATATTAAAGCAGAGAATACAGGGAATAAAAAATGAATCTGGAGTCTATGTTACACCAGCTTTTCCAAAGTTAATATATGTTCTAGATGAACACAATATTAAAGAAGATTCTCCTTATTGGTATTTAACAGAACTTGCTGCAGAGTGTACGGCAAAGAGAATGTATCCGGACTATATTAGCGCAAAAAAAATGAGAGAAATGTATCAAGGCAATGTTTTTGCCCCTATGGGATGCAGGGCTTTCTTAAATGTTCACAAAGAAGATGGTGATTTTAAATTTGATGGTAGGTTTAATCAAGGTGTTGTTACGATAAACTTACCTCAAATAGGAATTATTTCAGAGGGAAATGAAGAAATGTTCTTTGAACTACTTGATAAGCGACTTGAACTGCTTAAGAAAGCATTAATGGTTAGACATAATAGACTACTTGGTGTGAAGAGTGATGTTTCACCAATTCACTGGCAATATGGCGCACTAGCTAGGCTGAAGCGGGGTGAGAAAATCGATCGATTCCTATACAATGGATATTCGACGCTAACAATAGGTTATATTGGGCTTTATGAAACTTCTATGCTTGTCAAAGGGGTATCTCACACAACGAAAGAAGGAGAAGAATTTGCGCTTAAGATCATGGATGTTCTAAATCAGAAAAAGGATGAGTGGACGAAAGAAACAAATATTCAGTTTGCAGTTTATGGGACGCCAGCCGAAAGCCTTACTCATAGGTTTGCATCGATTGATAAGCAGAGATATGGTGTTATAGAAAATGTAACGGATAAGGGCTATTATACCAATAGTTACCATGTAGATGTAAGAGAAAAAATAGATGTGTTTTCAAAATTTAATTTTGAACAAAAATTCCAAGAAAAATCTACTGGTGGAATGATTTCTTATGTTGAAATACCAAATATGGTTAAGAATACGAAAGCGATTCTCTCTATCATGCAATACATCTATGATAATGTAATGTATGGAGAGTTTAACACAAAACTTGACTTTTGTAACAAATGCGGTTATGAGGGAGAGATTCTTGTGAATGATGAGAATAATTGGGTTTGTCCAAACTGTCAAAATGCTAATAAAAAGGAACTTACGGTGATAAGAAGAACTTGTGGATATTTAGGCGAAAACTTCTGGAATGAAGGAAGAACTAAGGAAATAAAATCAAGGGTTATGCATATATAATAGTTAGAAGGTATCTATGAAGTATGCACAGTTAAGAAAAAATGACGTTGCCAATGGAGAGGGCATAAGAGTTAGTCTTTTTACTAGTGGATGTACGCATAATTGTAAGGGGTGCTTCAATAAAGACTATCAATCATTTGACTATGGCGATGATATGACTAATGATGTCGTGGATGAGATCATAGAACAGTTAAGAAATGATTATAATAGTGGTCTAACAATACTTGGAGGAGAACCTTTTCAAAGTTTAGATTTGGTAGCGTATCTAAAGCCAATAAGAGACTATATAGATGAGTATAATAAAAAAAATTCAAGAAATAAGAAAAATATTTGGGTTTATTCAGGCTATACATTTGAACAAATCTTAGCGGATAAAAAAAAGTTAGAACTTTTATCTCTTACAGATGTTTTAGTTGATGGGCTCTTTGAAGAAAAACTACTGGATTTAAGACTTAAGTTCCGAGGAAGCTCAAACCAAAGAATACTTGATGTAAAAAAGTCTATTCGCTCTAAAAAAGCAATAAATTATTATTGATAGGAAAATGTTTTTTCCTATTTTTTTTGTGTTTTATATTATATAATAAATAGGAAAGAATCATAATAACTTTTACAAAAGAGGAATATATGAATAATAGATTGGTTATACTTTTTATAAAGACGTTTACAATTTCCGCCTTTACTTTTGGTGGAGGATATGTCATCGTTCCGCTTATGAAAGATATTTTTGTCGATGAACTAGGATGGATAGATGAAAATGAAATGTTAGATTTGATTTCGATATCTCAATCCTCTCCAGGAGCAATGGCGGTAAATGTTTCGATGTTGGTGGGCTACAAGGTGGCAGGTTTTTTGGGGTCAATTGTTGCTATTTTTGCAACCATAATACCACCGATAACAGTGATATCTATCATAACGCTTTTTTACAGTGCGTTTAGTTCAAATATGTATGTCGCTAATTTTCTCAGAGGGATGCAATCAGGTGTTAGTGCGCTTATTTTTAGTGTGGTTTTTGATTTGTCCAAGAAGATTTTTGTATCAAAGGACTTACTTAATTATGTATTGCTATTTGGCGCCATCATACTAAAGATGTTTTTTGATATCAATGTTGTCAAAATAATACTGTTATGTGCTTTAATTGGTCTTATAAATGGAATGGTATCTATCATTAGAAAGAAGGCTAGCGATGCTTATTAAACTTTATTTAAGCTTTTTAAAAGTAGGTATGCTTAGCTTTGGTGGTGGACTTGCTGCATTGCCACTAATACAAGAAGAGGTAGTCGATGTTAATAAGTGGATTACGATAAGAGAATTTACCGATCTTATCACAGTAGCCCAGATGACGCCTGGTCCTATTGCAATAAATGCTGCTACATTTGTTGGAACTAGGTTAGGAGGTTTAGCGGGTGCTATTGTAGCTACATTAGGCTCCATTACGCCTGCTATAATTATTGTAAGTATTCTTAGTTTTTTATACTATAAATTTAAAAATCTTAACCTTATGAAAAAAATACTATCTGCCTTAAGACCTGCTGTTGTAGCGTTAATACTTTCTGCAGGCGTCATAATTTTTAAACATTTGGCATTTTCTGATGGTGTTAATTATATAGGCGTAGGGCTATTTGTTATGGCGTTTATCATTATAAGGTTTACAAAACTTACGCCAATAAAAACCATGTTTTTATCTGGTGTCGTTGGAATGATAATGTATAGCTTGTAGATATTTTAATCATTACACAAATGTCAAAGAAGGAAAACAAAAAAAAGCATAACAGATTTTTAGTCTGAAATGCTTTTTTATTATGATTCATAATTAAACTTTTTATATGAGTTTTTTATTATTCCGTTACTTTTTCGAATCCTTTATTTTCCCATCCTAGAGGTGCATTTGGCTTCATACCCATACCACCTTTAAGAGAGTATGCATCAAATCCTAATAAACGAAGTGCAGCTACTGTTTGACCAGCAGTTTGACCAGTATAGCAATAAACAACTAATGTTTTGTCTTTAGGAAGTGTGCTGAAATTTTTGTGCATATCTTTTCCAAAATTCATTTGAGTAGCACCTTTTATATGACCTTTTGCATAGTCTTCAGCACTTCTCACGCTTAAAATATAAATGCTCTTATCACCAGCATCAACAAGTTCTTTTAATTTATCTTCAGCTATGATGTTGTTAGGATATTTTCCATCTTTAAGCGAACCAAAATATTTATCAGCAGCTTTTTGAATGTCTGGATCAATCTTATTTTCCATAGGCTTGATTTCAGTAGCATCTTTTGTTAATACTTCATCAATTCCATCAACCTTGCTTATACCAAATTTGTATCCAAGGTTAACACTTTTTGCATCAATTCCTGCCATGTTATAAATAACATCTGCCTGTCCAGCAGTTTGTCCAGTGTAGCAGTAAAGGTAAACTGGTTTATCCTGAGGTACATTTTTAAGATTTTTTGCTAAAGCTGGTCCCCAAGGCATGTTTACAGCACCTTTTACGTGTCCTTTTGCATAGTCTTCCGGCTTACGAAGGTCAATGATAAACATATCTTCGCCGTCTTTTACTTTTTGAACGAACTCTTTTTGTTTCGCTTTTTCTAAATCTTCTGGATATTCCGCAAAATATTTGTTAACAGCTTCTTCAACAATATTAGCTTTTTCTTCCTCTTTTTTAGAATCTTCCTTCTGTTCTTCTTTTTTCTCTTCCTTCTTCTCTTCCTTCTGTTCTTCTTTTTTCTCTTCTTGTTTTGGTTCTTCCTTTTTTTCTTCTGGCTTAGAACAAGCAACTACAGAGAAGACTAGTACAAGAACTAGAAGTAACGATAATAATCTTTTCATTAAGATTTCCTCCTTATATTTTTGTTAAAATAGTAATTAAATTAACATAGACCATTATAATATAAAAAAAATAAAATAGCTAGCATTTTATAAAAAATGTTGTATTTATAAACATGCCTAACAAAAAATTATTTGGCAATTTTTTTATCGTTGTTATCATATTTTTCTTGTAATCGTTTTAAGCCATTTTTTCCATAGATATTTTTAGGATTCAGTTCATCCATAAATATTATGGTATCAGGGCCTTCTTCAATATCGAGATAAATCGTTTTTATATTGTAATTTTTGTTATGATTTTCGTATATTTCTTTCAAATCATTTTGTAATTGTTGTATATCGACTTTATTCGTTATATAGGTAATGTTTATTTCTACATCAAAAATTGATTTTGCTTCCGCTAAACTCATCTCTGATTTTAATTTATTCTTTATTTTATATTTATCCTCGACATTGAAAAAGAAACTATATTGTATTGAACGGTTTTGGAGTTCCTTTATCTGTGACTCTTCTCTTAATTCTTTTTCAAGACGTGTAAGAGTGCTGCCTTTATCTATAATATCTTCTTTATAAGTATCATACTTAATTCTGCCCAATGCATCACAGTGTACTTCAAAATTTAAATCCATTAATTTATCAGAGTTATATTTTATTATGTATTCAGAATTCTTAAAGTTATAAAATGACTCGTCCCTTTTGACAGCTAAGTTACTATAATTTTGTTTTATATATTTATCGGAATATATCATGGAAAGCGTTTGAGAAATTGGATTTCCAAAGAAAGCGTTTGTAAAAAAAACGAGTGGAGATAGTAATAAAACGAGTAAAAGTATTATGATAATTTTCTTTTTCAATGATTTCTTTTTCTTTTTAAAAAGATGTATTAGGTTTGCTATTAGCATACCTATAATAATAAGTGTAAAAAGCATTATAGAGTATAAAAATGATGCATAAAATAAACCCGCAGCCAAGCGTATCCCCTCTTTGAGAGTTGTTGAAATAAAAATGATAATATAAATGAAGAAAAATATTTTGTATGAATTTGTATAGGCTTCCTTTTGATACACTTTATAAAGTATAGCACCAGATATAGAAATAATTATTAACGAAATATAGTAGGCAATCGTATTATTAAATACAAAGGGTATAGTGATTGAAATAATTATAAGTAGAATGGAAATAATTGTTCTTTTATCCGTCATAATTTTCTCCTTTTTGTTTAATTTATTATACTACCCAGTAATATATGTTACAATATGTATATGAAAAAAAATGATGTTTTGCTTATTATAGCAGTAATTATAATGGGATTAATTGGCTTAGTATTTGTTAGAAGTTATATTGGTGATAGTGGAGAATTCGTTATTGCAAAAGACGATGGAAAAGAAGTATTACGAGCTGATTTATCAAAGGACTCCGAATATAAAATAGTTACTGAAAATGGATTTAATATTATAAAGGTTCATAGTGGTGAAGTAACTGTTATAGATTCTGATTGTAAGAATAAAATATGTGTCAATCATCGACCAATTCGTTCTACTTCTGAGTCTATAATATGCTTACCTCATAAACTCATAGTAGAAATAGAAAAAGAAGATTCTGATAGTGAGGTGGATAGTGAGTCAAAATAAACTTACTAAATATGCGCTTCTTATAGCGCTTGCTATGATATTTAGTTATATCGAGTTTATTATACCCTTACCGATACCAGTTCCTGGTATAAAACTTGGATTAGCCAATATCGTTGTTGTGATTGCTTTATATAATCTAGGTGTAAAAGATGCTGTTATAATATCTGTTATTAGAATCGTTTTGGTTGGCATAACTTTTGGCAATGTATCTATGATGTTATATAGTTTGTCGGGTGGCCTACTAAGTATTTTAGTAATGATTTTCGGAAAGAAAATTAGTGCCTTTAGTGTGGTTGGCGTTAGCATACTTGGTGGTATTTTTCATAACATAGGACAATTATTGTTAGCAACTCTTATAATTGAAAGTTCTAAAATGCTCTATTATATGCCTGTTCTTATCATCTCAGGTGCGATTACAGGGATGATTATTGGAGTCGTTTCCAAATCGATAATAAATAAAATAAAGGGGAAGTATTAATGAAAAAGTATGTCGTGCTATTATTTGCTTTATTTTTTCTATTAAGTGGATGTAAAAGTGAACCTAAATTATATAAAGAGGGATATTTAAATCTTTTTGATACCTATTCGGAGATAGTAGTATATACTCAAACAAAGCAAGAGTTTAAATCCCTTAGTAATGATATTAAAAACGAATTAGAGAAATACGATAAATTGTTTGATATATATGAAAGTTTTGATGGACTAAATAATATAAAAACAATAAATGATAACGCGGGAATAAAAGCTGTTAAGGTTGATAAGGATATTATAGAATTAATAAAATATTCTAAAGAGATGTATAAAAAAACAGATGGTAATGTAAACATCGCATTTGGACCAGTATTAAAAATTTGGCATGATTACAGAGAAGAAGGCATCGAGGATGAAAAAAAAGCGAGATTGCCGAGCGTAGAAATTTTAAAAGAAGCTAATAAACTCACTGATATAGATAATGTTATAGTGGATGAAAAAGCGAGTACTGTTTTTTTAAAAGAAAAAGGCATGTCATTAGATGTAGGGTCCATTGCGAAAGGGTACGTAACAGAAAAAGTTTCAGATTATTTGATTGATAAGGGATATAAGAGCTTTTTACTAAATATTGGTGGAAATGTAAAATCGGTCGGATCAAAATCGGATGGTAGCAAATGGGTAGTAGCAATACAAAATCCAAATTTAGAGGATAGTAATAAATACTTAGATAAGCTATATTTTGAAACGAATTCACTTGTCACAAGCGGCGATTATCAAAGGTTTTATAGAGTTAATGGAAAGAGCTATAATCATATAATTAGCAAAGATACATTAATGCCATCAGAAAAGTATAAGAGTGTTTCGGTTATATCAAAAAACAGTATGCATGCAGATGCTATGTCTACGGCATTATTTAATATGGACTTTGATGAAGGGCTAAGGCTGGCTGAAGCAGATAAAGATATTGAAGTAGTGTGGGTCTTTAAAGATATGAGTATAAAGAGGACAAAAGGTACGTCTAAATATGTTAAGAAATAGTCAATTTTTTTATTATTATTTTTAAGGTAATTATGGTATAATTACTTTTGTAAATATGGAGGTATTTATGTCAAATGTTAAAAGCACCATCTCATTTGATGAGCTAGATAAAATTGATATAAGAGTTGGTGAAATTTTAAACGTTGAAGATGTGGAAAATAGTAGAAAGTTACTGAAACTCACTGTGGATTTTGGTGATTTTCAGAGAACTATTTTAGCTGGCATGAAAGGTGAACGAGAAGATCCTGCGGAAATAATAGGATTACAGGCATTATTTGTAGTGAATCTTGAGCCTAAAAAAATGGCTGGAGAGATATCTCATGGAATGCTATTTGATATTGGTTACGCTGATGGGATTGTTCCAGTACTTGCTATGCCCGAAAAGAAAGTTCCTAATGGTGTGCGATTAGGATAAAAATAAGGAGGAAATTTTATGAAGAAAATTGTTTCTATTCTGTTAGTTTTAACACTAGTTTTTCTAGCAGTTGCTTGCGGAGGAGATGCTAAAGAAGATGCTAAATCTGAAGAGAAGAAAACAGAAGAAAGCAAAGAGGGAAAAACTGAAAAAACGGATGGAAAGAAGATCGATGAATTAGTGGTTTATTTTGTTCCTTCAAGAGAACCTGCTGAAATCGTTACGGCAACTGAACCTTTAAAAGAGCTTCTAAAAGAAGAACTTAAAAAAGAAGGCTATGAAGTAGGTAAAGTAAAGATTGAAGTTGGAACAACTTATGAAGCTGTTGGTGAGGCGCTTGATTCTGGTTCAGCAGATGTAGGATTTGTGCCAGGTGGTACTTATGTATTATATGAAGATGGTATAGAAGTAATTCTTACTGCTACAAGAGCAGGTTTGTCTAAAGACAGTGCCAATGCTAAAGACTGGAATGATAATAAGCCTACAGAAGCTGTAGGTGATCAAGTTACTTACTACAAAGGACTATTAATTGCTGGTCCGACTGAAAAAGGTAAAAAATTAATTGAAAAAGTTAATAAAGGTGAAGAATTAACTGCAGATGATTTAAAAGACTTAAACTGGGGTGTTCGATCTACTACAAGTTCAAGCGGATACATTTATCCAAATATTTATTTAAAGAATAAATATGGCTTAAGCTTTTCAGACTTAGGTAGTAAAGTTGTTCAAACAGATTCTTATGGTTCTTCAATGGCAAAACTTGCTGCTGGTCAAGTTGATGTTGTAACTGTATACGCAGACGCTAGACGCGACTATGCTGATAAGTGGACAAAAGATTTCAAAAGAACAACTCCAATTTGGGAAGAAACTGGCGTTATCGGTGTAACGGATAACATTTATAATGATACCATTTCAGTTTCTAAAAATTCTGATAAAATAAATGATGGACTAAAGACAGCTCTTCAAAACGCATTTATAAACATAGCTAAGACTGAAAAAGGTAAAGAAGTTATTAAGATATATGCGCATGAAGGATATCAAAAAGCTAAATCTGCTGACTACGATAAAGAGAGAGAAGCTCAAAAAATGTTAAAAGAGCTAAATAAATAATAATGTAGAAAGGCATGTGAGAGCATGCTTTTTTATTACTCGGGAGTTTTTATGATAAAATTTGAAAATGTTGACAAGATATATGAAGGAGGCGTTCACGCGCTAGATAAAGTGAATCTAGAAATAAATCAGGGAGAATTTATTGCTATTATAGGTTTATCTGGTGCAGGGAAATCTACCCTCATAAGAACAATAAATAAAATGCATGATATAACTGGTGGAAAGCTAACGGTTAATGATTTAGATGTTAGTAAGTTAGCCGGTAAAAATTTGAGAAAATTTAGAAGAAAGATTGGTATGATTTTCCAGAGTTTTAACCTTATACCAAGAGCTACAGTGATAAAAAATGTCCTTAATTCTAGGGTGCCTGAAATGAATTTTTTTAGTACTGTTTTTGGCGTATTCTCTAGAAAAGATAAGATTAAAGCACTTGAAGCCTTAGATAAACTAGGCATACTTGATAAAGCTTATGTTAGGGCGGATAAACTATCTGGTGGTCAAATGCAAAGGGTTGCACTTGCAAGGACACTTGCTCAAGATCCGGAGATAATACTTGCTGATGAGCCTGTAGCGTCACTTGATCCTGTTGTTGCAGCGCAGGTTATGAATGATTTTAAAACGATAAATCAAGATTATAATATCACCGTTATTATCAATATTCATCATGTTGATTTAGCCCTTAAATATGCTGATAGAATTATTGGCATTAAAGCAGGTCAAATAGTATATGATGGAGAAAGTGCTAAAGTTACAGAACAGATACTAGAAGAAATATACGGTGGAAAATTTGAGGAAGGTGATTTTAATGGGATTAATTAGAATTGTCTTTGGTAGGGAGAATTTTAAGTTAGATAGTGGTCATGAGATAACAAGCCCTATTAAAAAATCACCTTTTATAATAGCGCTCCTTTTAATTTTTGCATTTATAGCTATGGTTGTAACTCAATTTGATTTTCAGAAAATACTTAATAAGGGCGATAAATTTTTTACTATTTTATATCGAATGGTACCACCTGAATGGGATTATGCATCTGATATAAAAGGGCCTTTAATTGACACTATAAAAATGTCTTATTTAGGGTCGCTTATAGGCTCGTTATTGGCTTTTCCTTTTGCAGCTCTTTCAGCTTCTAATATTAATACAAATACAATTACGCTAAAAATTATTAGGATAATTCTTAGTATTATAAGAACCCTTCCAACCTTAGTTATAGCACTTATTGCTACTTATGTATTTGGATTGGGTACTTTTGCAGGAACTCTTGCTATTTCAATATTTACATTTGGTATTGTTGCAAAAATGTTATATGAACAGATAGAGACAGTTGATATGGGCGCCTTTGAAGCAATGGAGGCACTTGGAGCAAATAAGATAAAATCTTTCTTTGCTGCAATAGTACCTCAAGTACTACCTTCATATATTTCAATATGCCTATATAGTTTTGAAATAAATGTGCGATATGCTGCTATTTTAGGTTACGTAGGAGCAGGTGGTATAGGATTATTACTTCACAACACTCTTGGTTTAAGACAATATGCAAGTGTTGGCATGATAATACTTGTATTATTTGTAACCGTTGTAATAATTGAAACGATAAGTAGATATTTTAGAGAGAGGTTGAACTGATGAATGATAAGATAAAGTTAACGCTAGAAAATGAACCTAATAATAGGTTGCGAATTACCATTATTTCATTAGTAGTACTTTCTTTAGCTATTTGGTCATCTACTACTATTGAATTTAAAGGGTTACTTAAGAGTGGTATAGATATAACATCTAGTATCGTTGGTGGTATACTGACGCCTGATTGGGGAATGATTTTTAATCTTACTAAAAAAGGTGTTCCGTACCTATTACTCGAAACACTAAGTATTGCTTTTCTCGGTACTATCATCGGTTCAATACTTGCGATACCGTTTGCATTTGTATCGTCAAGTAATATGACCAATAAAGTGATTGCGAGGCTTGGAAGTGTAGTAATAGCTCTCATAAGAACGTTTCCATCGCTTGTTTATGGACTCATGTTTATAAGGGTGACAGGACCTGGTCCATTTGCGGGTGTTCTAACGCTTTCTGTAGCGAGTATAGGAATGATTTCAAAATTATATATAGAAGCCATAGAACAGCTTGATAGAGGGATTATAGAGGCACTAGATGCCGCTGGATGTTCTACTTTTGAAAAGATAAGATATGGTGTGTTCCCACAATTATTTACACTTTTTGTTTCAATTGTTATTTATAGATTTGAGATAAACATAAGAAATGCCTCTATATTAGGTCTTGTAGGAGCAGGTGGTATAGGAGCGCCATTAGCATTTGCTATGAGTAGTTATAAATGGCATGAAGTCGGAGCTATTTTGTTTGGACTTATTGTACTAGTATTAGTAGTGGAGAGTGTATCATCAAGGATAAGAAATAAACTTGCTAGAGGCTAAATAATATAAACTAGAAGAACACAAATGTGTTCTTCTTTTTGGAAGGAAGTTTTATGAATAGAAAAGATATAATTAATAAAAGTGTAACTAGATCAATATTTGGCAATTTAATTTATGTAATTATATTAGGTATAATTCTTGCTGTAGGTGTTTATTTTGCTTTTAAGATTCTTTTTCCAAAGGAAGCAACAGCACAGAACGTAAAAGAGGATAATTATTACACGTTTACTGGTATAAAGGCAGAAAATAAATATGTTGATGAAGGAAGGTTTATATATATAACACTTATTAATGAAAAAAATGAGGCTATGACTGTATGTGTTGACACAGAAAAGAAAGCTAAAGAGGTAATGGCGGCCTCAAAAGATAAACCCTTTAAATTTAAAGGTCAGAGTTATATTCAAAGTAGCGAATATATAAAGAGAATGCACGAGTTATATAAGAATAAAAATAAAAATATAACTTATCTTTATCCATTTGGCCTCTTAGATTACAGAATTACGGTTAAAGCTATTGACTTTATTTTCCCAGTGGCATTCTTAATAGCGTTTATTGTAAATCTTTTGCCAATTATTAAAAGTTTAAAACTGAAGAAAAAAGCTATAGAGTTTTTAGACAACAATCCTTTTTATAATGAACGCGTAGCTACTAAACAAATACATAAGTATGTTGAATTATTGAATGAATATATTATACTTATGTCATCTACTCCTGCTTTTATAAATATTAGTGAGTCAAGAGAAATTGTAATAACAAGACATAAAAGCTACTTTATAACAACCCGCTTTACACTTTCGCTATTAGACAAAGAGGGCAAGAGAAGAACATATAATATGCCTAAGTTAAAGAAAGAAAAGGTTGATGAACTTTTAAATTATATCAACAATTATAATAAAGCTACAGTTGGTGGTGTTTAAGCCTTTATAAGATAAACGTGATACTGAGAAAAAATTAATAGTAAAAGCAGTCTTTAAATGTCTAATAAGATTGCTTTTTTAGTTTGCGGGATAATAAAACTATTTTTTGTAAAGTTTAACTAAACATTAATATAAGAGGTGTGCTATATGAAAAATAGAAATAGAGCCTTAAGGAAGTAAAAATTTGCTTAAGGCTTTTTTGTAATTTCTATTTTAATATACAATATCGTAATTGCATGAATTGTCTACAATTATATTCTTATTTTTTCTAATATAGTCCATTATTACATCACTTATAGGGTCTGGATAGCTTTGAATTGTCTTGGCTGATTTATACATATCATAGCCCCCAGTGCCACTTGCTCTATAATTTGACATACAAACTTTAAATATATCATCATCACTAATTACTTTCCCATTAAATGTAATATTAGTTATTCTACTACCTATTTCTTTGGTTATATCCGCTTTAAATTCTATATTATAGTAATAGTCATAATTGTAGTGCTCAATTTTTGGCTTTAAAAAGTCATCGGATATACCAATTTTTTGATTTGTTACCTCAAAGTAACTCATTGATACCTCAAGGGCTTCCCTAAGTGTTTTACCACTTATCTCTTTTACTTCTATTGTATTAAAGTATACATAGGTACTAAGGACGCCCCTTATTGTAAGGTTTTTCTTTAATACAGGCACTTCATTAGCTAGTGAAGTAATTGAAATATCAGCTTTTGTATAATCCAGTTGTATCTTATTTACTAAATTTGCAAGTGCTGATCCATGTGTAGCCCTTGTAAGTGCTGGTGGTGTTATGATATCTTCCGTTAAACTGCCAAGTGGCTCATCAAGATACGTAGCGATCTCTTTTTCAAGCTGGATAAATTCACTCTCAAATGTATCTTCTAATTCGCCTTTAAAGAAATGAGATTCAATTTCCATGTTTCCGTCCATATAACTTATTCCTATTTCGAGAGCTTCTATCGCATTTTCTTGGGTTTGAAAGAGATGAGTTCCATTTATTACTTTATCATTTATTTTCATATGTTGATGGCCGGTTAGGAGGATATCAAATGGGAAATCATTACATATTTGGTAAGCGATGTTTTCTGATGTTTCTGAAGTTAATTTTTTGCTTTCAAAATCGTAGCTTATCCCACCATGATAGATACCAATAAGTAGGTCCACATCTAATTTGTTTTCTTTAAAAAAGTGTTTTAACGTATCATAGGTGTTTTTTACCTTGATGCCTTCTAAATTCTCTTTCTTTTCCCATACATTTATGAAATCGGTTGTAATACCAATGATTCCTATTCTAAGATCGTCTATCTCTTGAATTGTATAATCTAAAGTATTTATATCTCCTTTGACATTTGCACACAAGCATTTAGCATTTAGTTTATCCAAATACTTGTTTAGGTAATTGAGTCCATAATTGAAATCATGATTTCCTATGGTTACGTAGTCGTATCCACATTTATTCATTGCGTTTGCTATTAGGGTTGGATCTTGTTTTTTTAACGCTAAATACGTTGCTAGGCTAGAGCCTTGTATTGTATCGCCTCCATCTATAATAATGGTGTTTTTATCCTTTTTTATCTTTTTAAAAAGTGATAACAATCCGGTGTTTTGAACTTCACCTGTTGTGTAGTTTTTGGGCATTATATGACCATGAATGTCTGACGTGTAAATGAGTCTTATCTTTTTCATAGTTCCTCCATTCTTTGTGTTATAATTATAGTACATATGAAAGGAAAGATAAAGGAGCTGTTATGATACGAAAACTAAGCGCTAAAGACAATAAAGAAATACTTAAGTTCTTAGAAAAGGAAAAGGAATTTAATTTATTTATCATAGGAGATATTGAGAATCATGGATATGATAAAGACTTTATGGATATATATGGCGAGTATGATGATGAAGTTATCGTTTCATGTGTGCTGCTTTATAGAGATAGCGTTGTCTATTACACAATAAAAAAAGAAACATCTAAAGAGGTGATTGATTTAATAAATACTTTTGACTACAAGGTTATAAATGGCAAAGGAGAAGTAATTGATCAGATAAAAGGGTTTGTTGATTACTCTATATGTAGAGATGATTACTTTGTTAAAATAAGCGAGCTAAAAGTTGACGTTGAAAAAGATTATATTGTAAAAAAGGCATCTTCTGTTGATGAATTAACTGGGATTTTTGAATTGTTAAGAACTATAGATGAGTTTAAATATGTAGAGGCAGATGATTATATGTTCAACAAATTTATAAGCTCAAATATGTACAAGTTAGATGCTAACACGAGTGATTCTGTTTACTATATAGAGGATGAAGATGGTAGCGTTATATCTACCGCTGCAACCTCTGCATCTAATACATATAGCGCGATGATTGTTGGTGTTGCAACTAATAAATCTAAAAGGACTGAAGACTTAGCTACTAAGATAATATATGAGATTTGCAAAGAGTATTTAGAGAATGGAAAGACTTTATGCCTGTTTTATGATAATCCAAAGGCTGGGAGCATATACAGAAGAGTTGGTTTTGAGGATGTAGGAAAGTGGACGATGTTAAACAGATGAGAAGTGAAATAAGAAAGTTGACAGAAAAAGATAATAATCAGTTGATGGAGTTCTTAGAAACGGAAAGTGAATACAATCTTTTTATCATTGGAAATATAGAGAATTTTGGCTATCATAGAGATTTTATGGATGTATACGCTGAGTACATTGGTGACAATATCGTTTCTTGTATAATGAGGTATTGGGACAATGTCGTCTATTACACGATCAATCTACAGTCATCACAGGGCGTTTTGGATCTTATAAATAGCTTTAAATATAAGTACATAAGTGGTAAAAGGGAAGTAATTGACCAGATAAAAGAGGGGGTAGATTTTAATAAGTTTACCGAGCACTTCTTTGCTAAAATATGTCAGTTAAAAACAAAAATCGATATGGAATTCGATGTAAAAAAAGCCAAAACAGAAGGTGACCTATTAAAAGTATCTAATCTACTTATAACAATAGATGAATTTAGTCACAGTTCGGAAGATGAAAAAGAGTTTATTCAGTCAAATAGGTATAGGCTTGAGGATGATAACTGTGACTACATATACTTGATTGAAGAAGAAGGTAGTGTTATTTCAAGCGCAACCACAGCCGCATCGAACACACACAATGCTATGTTAATAGGTGTGGCAACCGATATAAAAAGAAGAGGAGTCGGATTAGCCAGTGCCCTGATATATAAAGTGGCTAAAGAATTCATAGATAACGGCAAACAGCTTTGCTTATTCTATGATAATCCAGCTGCTGGAAGTATATATAAGAAAATAGGATTTGAGGATGTTGGTAAATGGTCTATTTTAGAGAGGTGAACTATGTCAATAGAACGAGCTAGGGAGCATTTTAAAAAATTTGGTGTTGAAGATAAAATAATGGAATTTGATACGCCAATTTCAACCGTTGATTTAGCGGCAAAGGCGCTGGGCGTAAATAATGAAGATATTGGTAAAAGCTTATCATTTATGGTAGATGACATGCCAATAATTATTGTGGTAAAGGGAGATGCAAGAGTTGATAACAAGAAATTTAAAGAGGAGTTTAATACGAAGGCTAAAATGATTAAATATGAGTTAGTCGAGGAAATGACTGGTCACGCTGCAGGAGGTGTGTGTCCATTTGGTGTAAGGGAAAACGTTAAAGTATATTTGGATGTATCGCTAAAAACATTAGAAAGAGTTTATCCAGCTTGTGGGAGTTCAAACAGCGGAATAGAATTACGTATAGATGAACTTGAAAAGTATTCAAATTACTTGAAATGGGTGGACATTACAAAAAACAAAAAATAAGGTGTTTCTATAATTTATGTTAAACGACCATTGTTATGTAGAGATAATAATGGTCTTTTATATTTTATTTTCGCCAATGATAATAATTATCATTGAATTTTTGAAAATATAGTGTATAATTATGCTGGTGCGTATTGCACGGATGGTAGATATTTTTAGTTGAATGGAGGTTCTATGAAAAATAGAAAAACAAGGAGCAAAATAAGTGCTATTTTATTAGCTTTTGCTTTGGTATTACAAATATGTATACCGTCTGCAGCATTTGCTGCTGACAAGCAAGATAAGTTGGTTATAGATGAAGAAAGCACAGGTGTGAAATCGAATTGGGGAACGCCAACATTCGAGATTGCGTTTCAAAAAGCTGGCGGTGAAGGAACGGAAACCGTTTCTGTAATTCCAGCTGATGAAGAAGCTGCATTTACTGAATCAACCAACATAGAAATCAATGGTAAAGACTTTGGAAGCATGGCTTCTATAGGATTTTATGGTAAAGGATGGCCAGGTGCTAATATCTTTCGTTTAGAAGGAGTTGAAGCGCTTAAAGGTATTAAAGAGTTTATCAATAATGATGAACTCAGTATAAAGCTTACGACAAAGGATTATGGTGTTATTGAGTTTAATGCTAAGAATACGTTGGACGAAGCTACTAGAAAAGAGATTGCTGGGGAAGATGAACCAACACCAGGCAAGAGTTATAAAATAAATACAGAGATTCTTAAAGAGAATGGTGACGGTCACAGTATGTCTAACCCTATGTTTATAGAAGAAGCAGATGTTGAGGAAATGGGAGATAACGTAAAATTCACTATGTACGTTGCATTTCCAGTTCCTGCATTTCCTAGTATGGGTACAGACGGGACGCTAAAAGACTTTTTTATCAAGTACAATGGTAAAAAAATATATGGCTGATAGCGACATCACTACGAAACCTCTAAAACCAACAAGAGAAGATAATCCAAGTTTTGGTTTTAAAAAAGGTGAAATGATCACAACTCAAGTGCTTACTACAACTCTTCCAAAGGAAGCGATGAAGGAAGAATTTCTAGCAGCAGGATCATATGTAAATGTTATTATGAATACTGATGTTAATTTCAGAATTAAGCTTAATCCGGTAGAAGAAAAAGCGGACAAATCAGCACTGAAATCATCTATTGATAATGCAAAAGAGTATAGCGAAGACGCTTATACTGAAGAGAGTTACGCAGTATTTAAAGAGAAGTTAGAGGCAGCGAAAGCTGTTTATGACAAAGAAGATGCAACTCAAGAAGAAGTAGATAAGGCAAAAGATGCTTTAGAGAAAGCGATATCAGAACTTAAGGAAAAAGAAGAACCAGCAAAGGACCCTTATGCTATTGATGAGTCGCAAACATTCTTAAAAGATAATTATTCAACAGCTTCATTTAGAATAGCTATTAATAAGAATATATCAGGACAATACAAGAGTTTACCAAATGAAGAGGCGCCAGATTTTGAGAAGGACACATCAATAGAAATCAATGGTAAAGATTATGGTAAGATGAAGGACTTAGGATTTGAGTTTAGCTATGGTAGATTTAAACTTGATGGTGTAGAAGCATTAAAAGCGATCAAAGATTTAATTAAAGAAGATACACTGAAAGTAAAACTTACTACAAAAGAAGGTCAAATTCTTGAGTTTGAAGTTCCAAATGAATTAACAGAAGAGCAAAAGAAAGAAATTGCTGGAGAAGATGAAGTAAATAAAGATAAATTAAAAGCTGTAATAAATAAAGCGAAAAAACATAAAAAAGCTGATTATACTGAAGAAAGCTATGCTGTGCTAAAAGAGAAGTTAGATGCAGCGAAGGCAGTTCATGACAAAGCAGATGCAACCCAAGAAGAGGTAGATAAAGCCGTTTCAGATCTTAATAAAGCTATTAAGGCCCTAGTTAAAAAGGAAGACATGGGAACGTTCTATGAGGCTAAAGTAAGATTAGTAAAGGCTAATGATCATAATTCGCCTTCTATGGCGGGAGCAGTGCTTGAAGAAAAAGCTGAATTATTGAAATCACCAGATGGCAAACACAAACTTGTTATTCACTTTAAAGTTGCAGAAGTTATGGGAAGAACATCTTATACTACTGATTTTAAATTAGGTGATATTCCTCTTGAATTTGTTATGAAGGGCGATAATTCTAGTGTTTGTGTCATTGATTTACCGAAGGGAACTGTACCTAAAATTTATGATGGTTGGATTAACTCTAATCAGATGGATTCAGAAGTAGCATTAGAAATTTTTGAAGCAAAAAAAGTTTCTGATAACAAAACGAAATTAACTGAATTAGTTCAAAAAGCAAAAGATACCTTAGCTGGAGCAAAGTATTATCCAAATACTAAAGTAGAACTAGAAGCAGCTATTAAGTCGGCTGAAGCTGGAAATAAATATGCTGAAGAGTATGCTAAGGTTGTACTTGCTATGGCTAAACTTCGTGTCATCAAAGAAAATCCATTTGAAGGGGGACAAACTATTCCACATCCAAGTTTCTGATCCTGGTTATGTTGGAGGCAAGCTTCTTCAAAAATGGGGTAGAGTTACTATTAATGATGAAGGTAAACCAGTTCTAAAAGTACACTATGATATGAATGATAAAACTTGGCAAGGAGTTTTAGCATTTAAAGATGTTAAAGTATATGACAAAGACGGAAACGAAATGGACGTTACTTACACAGTTGATAAGTCTCATAATGGTACGTTAGAATTTGTAATGTCATATATACCAGAAAGCGGCGTATTTAAAGTAAAAGAGATTGAATTAGATGGTAGAGAAAATGACTCTGATCTTGTATTGGATTATTCTACTATTAAAAAGGGACCTTATAGAGATCTTATAAAATTTGCTATTGAAAAATATAACAAATATACAAAAGATGACTGGATGACTATGGGTGAACTTGAAGAGAAGAAAGATGACTTTACCGAGTCTTCTTGGAAGAATTATGCTGACGCATTAGCAGCTGCTAAAAAAGCGTGGGATACACCAGGCATTGATCAACAAAAAATTGATGAAGTTATAGAAAACCTAAAAAATGCTAGGATGAATCTAGTTTACAAGGTAAAGGCTGGTGAAGGTAATACAGAAAATTTAGGTGTTTCAGGAATTAATAATCCTAAGAACTTCTATACAGATGATGGAAAAGAAAAACCTGAAAAAGTAGGTTGGGCTGGAAGTAAGCTGATCTTCGGAAAAGAAAACAAGGTGTACCATATTTTAAATAATGGAAATATGTCAGATGCTACCGGTAAAATTCAAACAACTGGTAAAATGTATATTCTTGCAGAAGATTCGTTAGTTAAGAAGAAGTTTACTGATAAAGAAGTTAATACAGAAGCTGATATCGTAAGATGGGATAAAAGTGAATTTAGGAAGTATCTAAATGGTGCTTTTATTGATGAAGCTTTACTAGATGGTGAGAAGAAACTATTAGTTGAGTCTGAAATTAAGACGTACGATATGAGTGAGGGCTTATTAACCATAGATCCTATTGGAGACCCTATCACTACTAAGGATAAGGTGTTCTTACCAAGTATGGCTGATCTAAAGAATCCTGAGTATGGATACGCTTCAAATGATTCTAGGGATACAACCTTTGCATATGCGTCAAGAAATGTTATTTTTGATTCTTTAGGCTCAATTGTAATTGCTGCTGTAAAACCTAAGGGAAGAGTAGGCGGATACTATAGACTAAATAGTGATAATATGCAAGGTCTTCCAGGTATGTACTTGGATACTAAGAATATACTTATGAGCTTACAAGCTGATAGTGAAATCAAAGAAGGTTTAAGTACACCAGTTAAGACAGAGTCAAATACATGGAGATTAATTGTTGTAGATGATTCTAAAAAATTGGTAGTAGAAGATGGATCAGTAGCTAGTGATGTTAAGTATTCAACAGAAAATGCAGTTGACGATGACTTAATTGCAATGGTCGTTAGAGATGGCGATTATATGTCTGGAAAGCTTATGTCAATTGGAAAAGTTGGAAAAGTTGACGATGAAGGAAAGTTAAGCATTGATGTTAAAGATTTCAATAAAGATACTGATAAGCTATATCTATTTGCTGCTAACGAAAGCAAAGGGACATCATTTGCTACAAAACCAGTTGAAGTAAAAATTGGTATGAGCGATGAAGAAATGCTTCAAAAAGCAAAAGAAGCGAAAAAAGAAGAAATTGATAAGATTGAGTTAACAGATGCTGAAAAAGAAGGCATGAGTGCAGATTCAATAAAGAATGCCGAAAACAAGCTGGAAGAATTAAAGGATAAGGCGAAAGCGGAAGTAGATGCTCAAACTACTAAAGATGATGTAGAAGCAGTAAAACTACCAGATAAAGCGGAAGCACTTGAACTCCTTGAAAAAGAAGGTTTCGTTAACGGTAAATATGAAGCAAATACTACTATACTTCAAGAAACTAGTGATAAGTTAAGTATGTCTGATCCATTATTCATTGAAAAAGCAGATGTTGTGATAAAGGATGATAAAGCAGAATTCAGCATGTATGTTGTATATCCAATACCAAGTTTCCCAGACTTAGGTAAAGATGGTACTTTAAAAGATTTTGTAGTTAACTACAAGGGTACTGATTATATGGCTGAAACTGATATCGATACAAAACCATTAAAGCCTGCTAAAGAAACAAAGCCGCTATTTGGTTTAACTAAGGGAGAAAAAGTTACTACTCAGGTAATCAAATTTACTCTTCCTAAAGAAGCGGTTAACGAAGAGATAATGGACGCAAAAGCATATGTAAATGCTGTTATGGATACAAATGTTAAGTTTAGAATTAAGTTTAAGGACTTAAAACTTGTAGAAGCTGAGAAAAAAGCATTTGAATATGAAGCAAATATTGATAAAGCTGATCTTGCAAAGGTAGAAGTAGATAATGATCCTATTAAGAGTTTAAAGATTATAATCTCTGATAATAAGACTAAGATGAGTGATATTGAGTTTTTAAAAGATTATGATGACAAAACATTCTCAATCTTTGACATTACTTTATTAGCTGATGGCCAGCCTGTTAAAGAAGTTGAAGGAACGTCATTTACAATAACGTTACCTATTTCTGAAGAACAAGCTAAAGCGGAAAATCTTGAAGTGCTTCATTTAAACGATGATAATACTAAAAATGAGGATATCAGTATAATCGAACAGACTGCAAATACAGTTACATTTAAAGCAACTAGTTTCAGTCCATATGCAGTTGCTGCTAAAAAATCTGATAATTCTGATTCTGAAGGAAATACCGGAGAAGAAAACAACGGTTCAACCGGAGAAGAGAACAATGGTTCGACCGGAGAAGAGAACAACGGTTCAACTGGCGAAGAAAACAACGGTTCAACCGGGGAAGAGAACAATGGTTCAACCGGAGAAGAGAACAACGGTTCAACTGGCGAAGAAAACAACGGTTCAACTGGCGAAGAAAACAATGGTTCAACCGGAGAAGAAAACAACGGTTCAACCGGGGAAGAGAACAATGGTTCAACAGGTGGCGAGAATAAAATAAATAATAGTGATAAACAAAAAGCATCTACAAATACTGATAAAGATGATAGTAAAAGCTTGCCTAAAACTGGTACTTCTTCATCAAGACTATTTATAATTTCAATCCTATTGTTTGCTATAGCTTCAGTTTTACTTGTTGATTTCAAAAGAAAACAAAATATTGTTTAATTCTAAATAGTTAAACTTCAGTCTTAAAACGCCAGATTAAATCTGGCGTTTTATACTATTAATAATAATCTAGCGGTATATTATGTTATAATTAAATGGATAAGAGGTAAGATTAATAGGTAAGTATAAAGGAGACAAAATATGAAAGTATTAATTGCATACTCGTCAAGAACGGGTAATACAAAAAAAGTTTGTGATGCGGCATATGATGAGATAAAAGAATTAGCTGAAGTTGATTATATGAAAGTTAAAGATGTTAAAAGCACAGCAGACTATGATTTAATTGTTGTTGGCTTTTGGGTTGATAAAGGGACAGCTAATAAAAAAGCAAAACAGTTTATTGAAGGTATAAGGGAAACCAAAGTAGCTTTACTTGGTACACTAGGCGCTCCACCTGATAGTTTTCATGGAGACAAGTGTAGACAGAATGTTAAAGAATTGGTTGATTCATCAAACGAATATCTAGGAGTTAGACTAGCTAGAGGTCTGGTTGATCCTAAACTTACGAAAATGATAAAATTCTTGCCACTTAATAAAGAAATAAGAGAACAAATGTATCAGTCTAGTATAACTTCAAGAGAGCCAAATGAAGAGGAATTACAAGAAGTAAGAGCGTTTATTAAAGATTCTCTATAAGAAACATATATAGTTCACCCTTTTGTTTTATGATATAAACAGGAGGGTGAAATGAAAAAGAAAAAAAAGGTCAAAAAGGTAACAATAGTTGGGGCGGATTACTATTTTGGCGTAAAGATTTTCTCTGTAGATTCTATTTACAAAATAAGGAAAGATCCTGAAAATAAATATGATCCCGAGGCCATAAAGGTTATTCTTGGAAAGAAAACCATAGGTTATGTCGCTAATTCATTTTTTACTGTTGCTGATGGAACTTATAGCGCTGGAAGGATATATGATAAAATTGGAAAAAAGGCCAAGGTTAAAGTAAAGTTTATTTTAGGAAATAAGGTGATAGCTAAAGTTATTGATTAGAGGTCAAATGTCTAAGATAACAAATATTTTAAATATGTATAGGTTACTTTTAGAAAGTACATGTATTAGTCCAAAAGACATTGCTAGCGAGTTAGAATTATCTGTTAGACAGATAAAAACGTATAAGTCTGATATGATTGATGCGGGCATTCCTATAAAGACAAAAAAGGGTAGAGGTGGCGGATATTACATTGATGTGTTTTACGATACCTCTTTTAAAATTTGCCATATAGATGATGATGTCTTAATGGATTCCATAAACTTTTTAAAAGAACACGGATATATATATACAGAAGCAGTCGAAAAAATACTTGGATATAGTAATAAAGGATTCAACATATTTAAGTTAAAAAACAAAAAGGATAGTTGTGATGCCATTGAGAAGACGTTGCTTCATTATCCATTAATCAATAAAGCCATAAAAAATAATTACAAGATAAGTATGATTTATAAGGCTTTAAACAATGAAGTAACAAAGAGAGTTGTCTATCCATTAAAGCTTATTGAATATTTAGACTCATATTATTTTATTGCTTATTGTACTCTAAGAAAAGAGAATAGAATTTTTAAGATATCTCGTATACAACAAATAGAGAATTTATTTGCGCATTTTGAAAACTCCTATAAAGCGAACTTAATTAATCAGATTGATGATTCTTTTGGATTGTATTTTGGGGAAAAAATTGATGTTGAGCTTGAAGTATTTGAACCGTTTAGTACTATTTTAAGAGAAAAAACTATCGTTAAAAATCAACGTATCGTAGAATTAAAAGATAATAAAATACTATTTAAAGCAAGTATGCACGGTATGGAAGAGATTTTATCATGGGTGCTAAGTATGGGATCCTATGTTAAGGTTAGAGGAAGCGATAAGTTAGTTTTCGAATATAAAAAAATGTTAAAAGAAATGCTGGGTAATCATAGATGAAAAGCTATTTGAAAAAATTTGGAATGGAGACAACCTTTGAGAACGGCCAGTGTTTTAGGTGGAATAAAAAAAAGGACTGCTATGTTGGCGTTGCCTTTGGTGAAGTTATCAAACTACGAGAAGTTGATGATACAGTTGAGATAACAACTAGTGGTGATAGAAGTGTAGAATTTTGGGAAAGATACTTTTTTTTAGATGATAAAGCTGATTTTATTGACAATAGTATAGTTCGTATTGACTCAAACGTAAGGAGTGCAATTCAATTTGGTGCTGGAATGAAGATGTTACGCCAAGCTCCATTTGAAACGCTTATATCATTTATAACTTCTAGCAATAATAATATAAAGAGGATAAAACAAATCGTTGAAAGGTTAAGTAAAGAGTATGGTAAGAGAATAGATTTTGAAGGCGATACGTACTATGCTTTTCCTAGGGCTGAGGATTTGGTAAGCGCAACGCTAGAAGACTACCGAAAGATAGGGTTTGGTTACAGGGATAAATATATACTAGATGCTGTTAACAAGGTAGTAAACGGCGAAGTAAATTTAGATATTATCTACGATTTTGATAGAGAAGAAGCATTGCAAGAGCTTATGAAAATAAAGGGTGTTGGCAAAAAAGTTGCTAGTTGTATTGCCCTTTTTGCTTACAGTAAATATAATGCATTTCCTATTGATGTATGGATAAAAAAAGTACTGGGGAAAATGTACAACGATGAGATTAAAAAATACCAGTCAATCGATGAATTTGTCGACGCACATTTTGGTGAATATTCTGGTATTGCTCAACAATATCTTTTCTATTATGCTAGAGAGAATAAAATTTAAATATGCAGATTAGTGCATATTTTTTTTAGTTATGTTAATATATTTATGGGTATTTTAGAATAGGAGGTAATTATGAACGTGAAACCTTTAGGTAAAAGAGTAATATTAAAAGAAATAAAGGCAGAAGAAATGACTAAAAGTGGCATCGTTTTGGCTGGTAAAAAAGAAGAGTCGCAAATGGCAGAAGTATTATCTATTTCAGAGGAAATAAGCACTTTAGTTGTTGGAGACAGAGTGTATTATAAAAAGTATTCAGGAACAAAAGTTGAATGTGAAAAAGAAGAGCTAATCATTATTGATGAAGAAGATATTTTGGCGGTTATTAAATAGGAGGATTTATGGCAAAGGAAATAATGCATTCGGAAGATGCTAGAAACAAATTAGAGATCGGTCTTAACAAGCTTGCTGATACCGTAAAAGTTACAATAGGGCCGAAGGGTAGAAATGTCATACTTGATAAAAAATTTGGTGCACCTCTAATAACGAATGATGGGGTTACAATTGCAAAAGAAATTGAACTGGAAGATGCGTTTGAAAATATGGGAGCCCAATTAGTAAAAGAAGTTGCGACAAAAACAAATGATGTTGCTGGCGATGGAACTACTACAGCTACAATATTATCACAAGCTATCGTAAGAGAGGGACTTAAAAATGTTGCTGCAGGTGCAAATCCGATGCTGTTAAAAACAGGAATAGAACTTGCTGTAGAAGCGGCCGTTAAAAAGATTAAAAATGATTCTGTGGTAATTGAAAAGAGTGAAGATATCGCTCATGTTGCTGCGAACTCTGCAGCGGATAAAAAAGTAGGAGAGTATATATCGGAAGCAATGCAAAAAGTAGGTAGAGACGGCGTTATTACTGTGGAAGAATCAAAGACGATGCAAACAGAACTTGATATCGTTGAAGGAATGCAATTTGAAAGAGGATATGTGTCGCCTTACATGGTTGATGATGCAGAAAAGAAAACTGCTGAACTAGAAGATGCATTGGTTCTTGTTACAGATAAAAAGATATCATTAAACGCTGACATAGTACCCGTTTTAGAAAAAATAATGGAAGCGGGTAAAAAGCTTTTAATTATTGCTGATGATGTTGATGGTGAGGCGTTAACTACAATAGTTGTAAACAAACTTAGAGGAGCATTTGATGTTCTTGCAGTGAAAGCACCGGGCTTTGGTGATAGAAGAAAGGAAATGTTAAAAGACATCGCTATTTTAACGGGTGCTACATATATTTCAAGTGATTTGGGGCATGATCTAAAGGAAGTTGAACTGAGCAATTTAGGTAGAGTGAAATCCGTTAAGGTATCTAAGGAAAACACAATATTATCTGATGGTATGGGAGATAAAAAAGAAATCGATAAGAGAATTTCTGAACTTAAGACTCAGATTGAAGAAACGACATCAGATTTTGATAGAGAAAAATTTCAAGAAAGACTAGCGAAACTATCGGGAGGAGTTGCTGTCATCCGAGTTGGTGCCGCTACTGAAGTTGAAATGAAAGAAAAAAAACTTCGAATAGAAGATGCGTTAAATGCTACTAGAGCAGCAGTGGAAGAAGGCATTGTAAGTGGAGGCGGAATCGCTTTTATTAATGCAATAGAAGATGTGAAACAAGTGACACTTGAATTAGAAGGCGACTACAAAACAGGAGCGCTTATTGTTATGAGAGCTCTCGAAGAGCCATTAAGACAGATTGCAAAAAATGCTGGATATGAGGGATCTATTGTTTTATCTGAAGTTCAAAGAAAAGGTGTTGGATTTAACGCGCTTACGGGCGAATATGAAGATTTGCTAAAAACAGGAATTGTAGACCCTACTAAGGTTACTAGAAGCGCACTTCAAAATGCAGCAAGTGTATCAGCGTTATTCTTAACTACGGAGGCTGCAGTCGTTGAGATAAAAGGTGATGAACCTGTTATGCCACCAATGGGTGGTGGAATGCCGGGGATGATGTAAGCTCGAATATATTCGAGCTTTTTTATAAAGGAGAGGGTTGTGAAAAAAGCAATTACTATATTGATTATAATCATTTTAACTATATCATTGGTGTCTTGTTCAAAAAACGAAGAGGTGGAGTCTAAAGATATAAATAGTGATAATAACAGGCCAATAATTACAATGAATGTAAGTGTTGATGGCAAAGAACTAGAACCCATTATAATAGAGTTATATCCAGATATAGCACCGAATACAGTTGCCAATTTTATCGATTTAGCTACGAAAGGCTACTATGATGGTTTAGTTTTCCATAGGGTCATTAAAGGCTTTATGATACAAGGAGGAGATCCCACTGGTACTGGTACAGGTGGACCGGGATACTCAATAAAGGGCGAATTTTCGAAAAACGGAATTAATAATGACTTAAAGCATACAAAGGGTGTTTTAAGCATGGCGAGATCAAATGATCCGAATTCAGCTGGTTCTCAGTTCTTTATAATGCATGCAGATGCACCTCATCTAGATGGCGATTATGCTGCTTTTGGTAAAGTGATAAATGGCATTGAAAGTGTTGATGAAGTAGCAAATGCAACAACTGATGAAAAGGATCGGCCTGTCAAGGAATGTGTTATCACTAAAGTAACAGTCGATTTAAAGGGATATCATTCTAAGGAAGTAGAGAAAATAAAATGAATAGATTACTCTATACAAAAAAAATCCAAGATGGAAAAAAAATATACATAATAAATACATATCAAGCATATCTTTTAAATCTTGGCATCTTAGTTTTAATCGTTAGTTTTTTCTTCAAGAACTATTATATCACTTTGCTTGGTGCAATTATGGTGATATTTAATATGGTCTCTAAACTGCTTGCAACCAATACAACCAAAATGTTGTTTAGACTTCAAAAAGAAGGTAAGTTAACTGCGAAAGGAAGCAAGTATTCTTTTAGAGATCCACTTAGATTCATAGAACATGAAGAAAAAGTTTATTAGAATAAAAATCCGGTAATTGTCTTATATATCAAATATATTATTTCCACTATAGCTACAATTACCACAGAAGTTAAGATTGATGTTATGACAAGTTTAAACACACTTTTTCTATCACGATTTCTAACTAGAAAGTTTAATAAACTATAGATTAAAGTAATTGGAAACAGATACATAAGCCTATTCATTGAATAAGGCTTTTCTTTTACTGCAACGATAAAATATATTGCAAAAAGTATATATAGTATATCTATGATTTTCCAATAGTTGTTACTTTTAATAACGCGATTGGTCTCTTTTCTTTGGTTCTCGCTAATAATTGGTTTTATCTTGCTAGAATACAAATATATAGTATCGTCTGATATTAATTTTAGCCCTTTAGACTCTATTGGTTTTGACGATACGGTGTATATTGTATTACTCTTTCCCTTTTTCAATTTTATTTTATATTTAAGTGATATTTTAGATAGTGAGAACGATGTAACTTGTAGGCCGTTTTTTGATTTTTCATTTAATATTTTTTCTATTTCTTCACTAGTTTTTAATGATGATATGGTTAAACTTTCCATGATTCCTCCGAAGTATATTATAGCAAAGATTCCACGTAATTAAAAGTTGAGTTATATAGATATTGGCTATATAATATTAAGTAATCAGAGGAGGATTCAATGAAAAAAGTTTTTATGTTTGTAATTTTTTTAGTTGCTTTAGTTTCAGTTTCTTGTTCTGATGAAGAACGAGTCAGTGAGCCTGAAGTGGAAACCGAAAAAGAGATTAAGGTAATAGTAGATAAAAAGATAGATGAACTAGTTCGACTGTATCCAGAAAGTATAGATAATGAAAAACTTAGAAGTGAAACGCCATATCAAGAAATTATCAAGAGGCAAGATGAAGCGTTAAATTATATGTTATCTGAATTTGCTAGCGGCAAAGCGCAAGGGTCAAGAGGTGATATCATGATGCTCGCTTGTCGTGATATCCTTGGTGATAGAGATAGTGTTGAAGGCGAAGTATACAGTGGGATTGATTGGTATAAGAAATTTATTATAAGAAAAGAGATACCACTTGATAATTTTGAATATAGTGGAAGAGATAAGATTTTAAAACTGGTTTATGATTCGCTTAGTCAATATAGTGATACTGTAGATTACCAAAAAGAGGGCTTTCATGTTAGTGGCATAAAGGTATACAAAACGGTTGAAGAAGGTTCCTATTTAAAAGTATTTGTTCACGTCCTCGAGTCCAATTACAAGTTATTTAAGGGGGAAGAAGATCAATACATACTCGATGAAATTGGTGGTTCTTCCATTCCCTGTGCTATCACTTTTAAAAAAGATAAAGGTGATAAATATAAGTTGGATACAATGGATAAACCCAAAGATGGAACAGAGTATGCTGCGTCAATAGAAGAATTCTGTATCACGCCAGTAACAAATAAGAAGATAGGTGGATTGGCAAATAGACTTATTAATAATCAAAATGATATCGAGTATTGTAAAAAAATATTATTTGATAATTTAAAAGAGCATTTAACTAAAAACGGCATAAAGAAAGCTATATTATACGATCCGTATGGGGCTGTTGATTTTAAAATGAAATAGAATTTATTTGGGATTGTTAAGAATCCCTTTTTTATTGGATGTATAAAATGTGTTATAATTGTTGTCGGAGGGTTTTATGGGAAGAATAGGTAATATCGTAAATAGAAAGAATAAACAAGATGCTAAGAGGGCTAAAGTGTTCTCTAAGTTATCTCGATATATAATGGTTGCAGTAAGAGAGGGGGGCGCTGATCCTGAGTATAACGCTGCACTACTGAGCGCGATAGAAAAAGCGAAAGCCGCAAATATGCCAAATGACAATATTGATAGAGCCATCAAAAAGGGAGCTGGCGAAATTGAAGGTTCCGTTTTTACAGAGGTTACATATGAAGGCTATGGGCCGAATGGTCTTGCTATATTAGTGGAGTGTTTAACAGATAACTTAAATCGAACGGCAGCTAATGTAAGGAGTTATTTTACAAAAGGCAACGGAAATTTAGGTACGAATGGTTGTGTTAGTTATATGTTTGAGAGATTAGGCGTATTAGTTGTGGATAAAAATGATACTATTGATGAAGAAATTATCATGATGGAGTCAATTGATGCAGGCGCTGATGATTTTGTTACAGAAGAAGCTCATTATGAAATATATACAGATGTAGATAGTTTTTCTAAGGTGAGAGAAGCGCTTAAACAAAGCGGATATGTTTTTTCCATGGCAGAATTAAGATATGTTCCTCAGACATTTATTAAACTTAACAATGAAGAAGATATAAAAAATGCTAATAAGTTGATTGATTTACTTGAAGATGATGATGATTGCCAAAATATATATACAAACTGGGAGGAATAAAAGTTACAATTATGTCATAAAAAAGATTGTTTAATAAATAACAAAGACTTTCTATTATAAAATATTTGTAATATTAGAGTTATGATTGTATAATTATATTAGTTATATTATACATATATTTATTTTTAAGAAAGGGGAGTTTATGGAAAAACAAGACAGAGGTCAATGGGGATCGAAGATGGGCTTTTTACTAGCGGTAATTGGTTCAGCGGTTGGATTAGGTAACATATGGCGTTATCCATATATGTTGTATAAGTATGGGGGAGGAGCCTTCCTAGTACCTTATTTTGCTGCTATTATTTTTGCTGGAATTCCAATTCTTATACTTGAATATGGATTTGGACATAAGTTTAGGGGTTCTACTCCAATGGCATTTGCCAGGGCTCATAAAGGTCTAGAATGGGTAGGTTGGATTCCTTCATTTGCGGCATTCGTAATAATGACATTTTATAGTGTTATTTTAGGATGGGCAGTGAATTATCTTGGTTATGCATTTACTTTCGCTTGGGGCGAGAATACTGGCGATTTCTTCATTAAGGATTTCTTACATTTATCGGAAGGACCATTCACAATAGGTGGATTCCAGTTTAATATAATGATTACAGTAATTGTTGTATGGTTAATTAACTGGTTTGTTACTTATAAAGGGGTATCAGGAGGTATTGAAAAGTTAAATAAAGTTTTAATTCCTTCTCTACTTGTTTTAATGGCAATAGTTGTCTTTAGAGGAGTGACACTTCCTGGAGCTGCTGAAGGTCTTAACGTATTGTTTAAACCTGATTGGTCAAAGCTAGCAGATGTTAGAGTGTGGAGTGGTGCTTTTGGACAAGTATTCTTCTCGTTATCTCTAGCTCTTGCAGCTATTATTACGTATGCAAGTTATCTGCCTAGAAAAACGGACCTTAATAACTCAGCGATGATTACAGCATTTGCAAACTGTGGATTTGAATTCTTTGCAGCAATTGGTGTATTTGGAATTCTTGGTTTTATGGCTAACGCACAAGGCGTTCCTGTAACAGAAGTTGCTGGTAATGGTGGTGTTGGTTTGGCATTTATCGTATTCCCACAAGTGTTTGCAACTATGGGAGGCGTTGGTAAAATTCTAGGTGTTGTATTCTTCTTAGCAATTATCACAGCAGGATTAACGTCAAGTGTATCGTTACTTGAGGCATTCTCTTCAGCTGTAATTGATAAAACTGGAAAACCTAGAGGTAAGGTTGTTACAGTTGCTTCAATTGTATGTGGCGCTATTAGTTTGCTATATGTAACAGGAGCTGGTTTATACATTCTTGATATCGTAGACCACTTCTTGAATTCTTATATCGTTATCGGTACAGGATTCTTAGAAGCTGTAACAATTGGATGGATTGTTGGTGCTCATAAAATTAGAGAGCACAATAACTCTATGTCACTTGTAAAAGTAGGTGTATGGTGGGATGTAGTAATTAAGTTTATCGCGCCATTCGTACTTGGAGCAATCTTAATTCTTTCAATAGTTGAAGAGTTTTCTCAAAACTATGAAGGATACCCAACAAACGCATTATTAATCTATGGTGTTGGAACAATGGTACTCATTGCGATATTCTCATTCATAACGGATAGACTTCCTTGGAGAGAAGGAGCTATGGAAGAATATGCAACCGAAGTATCTGACTATGAAGGCGAATCAGAGGAGGAACAATAAAATGACAGGTCAAGCTATATTATTTTTAGTTATTGGTGGTGTTTTCCTTTGGGGAGGCCTACTACAAGCTCTACTTAGAGAATTTAGAAAAGGCAATTTAAAATAGAAACAGTTATTGATAGCAAAAATATAAAAAGCAAATAATAGTCTTGTAAAACTATATTTTTGAAGTGATTTTGCAAAGGCTGAATTTTTAATTTGACTATCTTGAAACGGGCTATTTCCTAAAGTTAATAGGAAATAGCCCGTTTATATTTATTCTTTTTTTATTATGCCAATAAATACAATTCTCTATTTTTTACTTTTAGTTCTTTTAAGCTACGAATCTTTTCACAATAAAACACGATTTATTTTAGTGTGTCAAAAAAATTTTACAGGTTATTTATCTAAACAGTTATTTCTTTTTGACATGCTTTGTTCAATACGCTTTTTATAAATTTTTAACCCAAGAATAACATTGAGGATGAAATTCTTGATTTGGAATCAATAAATAAATTGTGTTTTTAACATTTTTTATCTTTATAATGAGTATGATTAAATTCTTGTAAACAATTATAATATGAGCTTTTAGGTAGAGAAGTTATTTTCAATCAAAAAAGCAGTTTTATATCTAAAGTTATAGTCGGATGAGATTAGTTTTTTAAGTGCAACGTATTTTTTGAAATATAATAATGATTAAAGATTCAACATTATTATTAACTTGAATAAATATTTATGTGTGTTATAACATGACTATCGATATTTGTAGGAGGTAGTGTTAGAATATGTTGAAAAAAATAATTGTTGTAATGTTGGTGTTTGGAGTTTTATTTTTAGTAGGGTGTGGTTCTAAATCAATTAATAGTAATCAGCCAAATGGTGATGACGATCTTGATAAAAAACTAGCAGAAGTAAACGAAGATAGTGATCAAAAATCGAAAGAAGGTGAAGATACTGTTACTATGACTAGTGATAGTAACAATAAAGAAGGAGAAGATAGTGTTAATATAACTACTGATAGTAATAATAAAGCATCTGATGTTGTTGGTGATGATAAATCAGGTAATGACTCTATTAGTATTTCAAAAGAGCCTTTAGTTAAGTATGATGAGTTGGAATATAAATTTTTTTCCAAAAAAGATGAATATAGCGAAGATAAAAACACGTATTATTATGTAAACAATAAGTCCAAATATAACGTAATGTATGTAAAATTGAAAACTAACTATAAGGTTACAAATAATGTAGAGATTTTTGATATTATGTACACTGTTGGTCCTAATGACAATTCTAGTAATCAAAAGTCATTGATAAAAAACATTGATTTGAAAAAGGTGGATCCACTTAAAATATCTTACAAAGTTTTTGATGGTTCAAAGTTTTTTATAATTAAATATGATTATAAGTTGAAAAAGTATGAAGTTAATTCAGAAGAATTGACAAAGAATTATAAAACTGATTTTGAGGTTTCAAAAGAAATGATTCCTATAAATATATCGTTTGCTGATGATCCTAAATATCCGAAGATAATAGTAACTTATGAGAACAAATCAGATTATACTATAAACTCTCTAGATTTACAGTATAGAAATAGAGTAACAAACAAACAATCAATTATTTCTTTCTTTGATCCTATATTACCTGGGGAAAAATCTCCTAATTTGGAACGCAATGTTGATTCGTTACCTAAAGATAACAAGGATATTGATTTTATAAGTGTTAGTTATGAAGTTGAGAAGGGCGATAAAAAATATTGGGTTGATTATGATTTCAAAACTAAGTTATATAGAGTAAGGTAAAAAATAATAATTTAAAAAAGAATTATCTAATATAGATATTCTTTTTTTATAAATCTATAACGAATGATAGTGTTAAAGAGGTGATGGTAAGTGTATTATAAATCGGCAGTAACAAGTAGGATAGGAAAAGTTAGATACAATAATCAAGACAATTATTTGTTTTGTAAAAAACGAATTCGTTCTATAGATCAAGATAATACAGAAATTTTTTTATATAAAACTAACGGCTCAGATTCTTTGTTAGAAATGATATTTGATGGAATGGGAGGTGAAAACTTTGGTGAAAAAGCCTCCTTTATTGCAGCAACAGAATTTAAAAACAATATTAACAGTCTTATATCAGAGTTAGAGGAAAACGTTAACCGTAAAGAAGTGATTAAAAAATATTCCAATATAGTTAACAGAAAACTAGTTGATATTAATAAAAAGGATAACTTAGGGACGTCAGGTACTACATTAGCTGGGGTTTTTATCAAAGGTAACGAAGCTTTATCTTTCAACATTGGGGATTCATCAGTATTATTGTTTAGAGATGAGAAACTAACTAAAATTTCCAAAGATCATGTCCAAAACTTTAAAAGAGATGATAATTCTTATAAAGGAGCATTAGTCCAATATATAGGAATTGACTTAGAAGATTTTTACTTAACGCCTTATGTGGAAGAGTTTAAAATACAATCAGGAGACAAAATTATTATTTGTTCAGATGGTATAACTAACATGTTAAACAATGAAGATATAGTAAATATTGTATCAAGAAAAAAACCATTAGAAGGTTTAGTGGAAGAATTGATAAATGAGTCTTTGAAAAAAGGTGGCAGTGATAATATGACAATAAATTTAATAGAGGTTAGGGAAGATGTTTTAGTCAAACAGAATAAAAAAAATATATTCATTAGATATACTCGTTCAATTATTATTTTTATAATAATCATTTTGTCGTTAATTATTTGTTATATAAAGCTAAAGGATTTATTGTTCTTATAAATTGTGAATATAATTTGTTATTAATTAAATAATTGGATCTCTAATTTATTGTAGTGATTTAATGTTTTGTCAAATTTTCACTTTAAAAGTTTTTTTTTAGTTTAAATTATGATTGTAAAATAAGTTTTTTGGTAAAGGAAATTGTGGGGATTAATATGGATGATAGATACTATATAAAAAAAACATGGCCGAATAAGAAAATAATTAAAGTTTTAGGTAGAGGTAGTTTTGGTGTTGTATATGAATGTCATGATGAGTCAGAGGGAATATTAAGAAAATCTGCTGTTAAAGTTATTAAATTACCAGCAACAAAAGAAGAATATAAAAATGACATTAGATTATATCATTTGTGGGATGATAAAAGTATTGTAGATTTTTATAATAATAAAAAGAATAAATTAATGAATGAAGTTAAACTTTTAGAAGAACTAAAAACTTCAGGCAATGTTGTTACTGTGTACGGATATAAAACTCTAAAATCTGAAAATAAACTTAGTATTAGTGTAGATCCAGACGAAACAATAAGTGTTGATGATTCAGATAAAACATACTCTGAATCGGATCAATATTTTAGTTATAAATTGCTAATAGAGATGGAATTATTAGAGAGTATAGTTGATTACAATAAGAGATCAC
>PDWI01000352.1_pt1 | contig 74410 bp, 81 predicted proteins | sample 1430891 | NCBI WGS metagenome assembly PDWI01 (sample SAMN01162508, study PRJNA174530) | Oral metagenome, whole genome shotgun sequencing project. | biome: Marine environment; feature: Marine mammal; material: Swab sample of the gingival sulcus; isolation source: swab sample of gingival sulcus...
CCATGACCAAAGGAAAGATGCAGCGTGAGGCTATTGCTGCTCATCGCTTTGCATCTCACTTCGGAGATCTGAAGAAGAACGAGAAAACCGGACAATTTGAGATGTCCCGTAACTCTGCCAAGAACCCCATGACCAAGGTGAACTATGGTTCGGGTGTTCTGGGTGTGGGTACTGGGATTGCAGATGATCTGATGATGGCATTCTTTGAAGCTCTTCATCAAAATGAACTGTCTGACATCGAATATGAAGGTGATCTGCGTGCTGATCTGGAAGTGCTGGGTGTTCGTCTGCCAGAGAACCCTGCTGCAAGCTGGGAGCCTACTGTGGCTGAAATGAAGGCATTCCGGTTCAATGTGGCACAGACTATGGGTCAGGCTCTCACTGAGGCTGCCAAGGAAACTTTGGGTAATCGGATTACCGAGGTAAATGATCTTTTGGTTTTCTCGACCAATGTTCAGGCTGCCTATCTCAATGAGATGTTTGAACAGAAGATGCTGGAACTGGGAGAAGAACTGGCCAATGCAGGTAAGATCCGTCGTAACCCCAAAACTAACAAGCCTGTGATGCGTGACATCCCAGTAGAAGAGTATGATCGTATCGTGGCTGAACTGGAGTCCATGGCTCCTATCTTCACGTCCGATGAACAGACTCTGGAACTGGGTGGTTTCAAGGTGAAGATTGCAGATGATTGGCCTGTTCTGTCTGCTGCAATGGATGATCGACTGAACCAGAAACCCATGCTGAAACAGCCTGACGATGTAGGTGTGAAAGCAATTCCGTTCACTGTGATCGGTACTGGTGATGCCATGATGATGAACCTGATCTTCGGTTCTGATGGTGCTCCGATGGATGTGCTGGGTGTGTTCGATGGTCTGGATGTACCTGTGACAAAATTGCAACAGTATGCTCCTATGGTAAACCAGCGAGTTATGGAGACATGGGATCGTGATGTTCTGGCTATGGCTGTGGAGAACTTCCGTGGTTTCTTGAACAATGATCTGGATCAAGAAGCTCTGAAGCGTGCCTTTGCAACTGCCAAGGACAAGTCCAAGAAATCGACTGTCACTGCGACCAGTAATGAGGAACTCATCCAACAACTAGATATCCGTCTTCAAAACAACCGTGCCTTCAAAGCGATGCTGAAGAAGGTTCCGGTTTCTGTCGATCAGATGGGTGGTTCCAGCATTGGTTTCTCTCGTGGTGAAGGAAGCCTTGGTCTGAATGCTTTGAACGATATTGTACGTCGTGAACTGGAAGGAAAACCTGTTCAGACTGTGGAAGAAATTGACGAAGTGGATGTGAAAAATCCTGTCGAAGAAACCACTGTGTCTGCTGTCATTCAGGGGATCCGTTGGAGTGAACAACAGAAGAAGGTCATGGACATCATCCGTCCTGCTCTGGGTGATACCCGTGTGGTCTTCGGAACCATTGATCAACTGAACGTCTGGCGTCGTGAGAACGTCCCTGATGACGGTCTGGTGATGACTGCACCTGCTCAGTACGATCCGGTTAATGAGATCCTGTTTATGAGCAATGCTCGCCCTGAGACTATCCTTCACGAACTGGTTCATGCTGGGACATTCCAGAAGGTTCTGGACCACTACAATGGTCAGATCAATGAGGCTGTGACTCGTCTGGAAGGTCTCATGGATGACTTCATGAACATTCAGGATGGTGGTCAGAAAGTACGTGAGGCACAGGCTACAATTGCTCGTTACCGTCAGTCTACGGATTCATTTGCCAAAGCTGCTGCTGTGAATGAACTTATGGCATACGTTTTGGCCAATGCTGCTGTCCGGAAAAAGGCTCAAAATACGCAAGCCCAATCGCTTGCATCTATCGGAAGCAAGGTTATTCGCTTGATGCGTCGTCTTCTGGGTGGTGCTCCTGAGTCCATCTATGATGGTGTGGCATTCAATACTCAGATGCTGATCGGTAGTCCGATTGATGATTCCACTGGGGACGGTGGGAATGGTGATGGTGGTGGAGACAATGCAGGTGGAGAAATGACACCTCCAGCCAACAACTACACCAATTACTGGATCCGTCTGCTTGGGAACTATCTGAATGAGAACACTGATACCGTCACTCGTGATGTACGTCGTGATGAGCAAGTTCGTGCTCGTGCATCGGTGAACCAGATTGTGGACTCTTTTCGTCAGGTGGGGATGCTTCAGAACCAAGAAGCCCGGATGACTTTCAAAGCCATCTACGGGGTGATCAATGCTGACATCCAGCTTCGGTCTCAGCCTCTGATCTCGATGAACAAGATGTTTGATCACATCATCGAGAACATGAGTCCGGAAATGTTTGGAGATGGTCAGGAAGCTGCACAGGAATACTCTGCTGTGCTCAATGCTTTCGGCAAAGACAATGACCAGATCAACTCGATCTCGGTTCTGTTGGCTCTGTCTCAGACTTCTTCCAAATTCCGTCAGGTATTGGATCAAATTCCAGAACCGGAAACTGGTGCAACTGGGACTCGTCTTCAGGATACTCTAACTGCTGTGGCCACCAAAACCATGGATACGATCACTGCTCGTGTGCATGAGAATGGTGACGCCAAACAGGTGATGGATATGCTGGCTACCACGATCATTGAACATGATCAGGATCGTGAATGGTTCATGCTCCAGAAAGTCACCAGTTCGCTGGATGCTGCTGACAAGTATGTTGGTGGTCGGATGCAGGCTCTGGCTGAATTCATGCGTCGTACTGATCGTGAGACCCGTGAGAACAGTCGTTCGAAAGTGAAGAAATTCCTCATTGGTTCTGTGACCATTGGGACCAACTATCTCGACAAGACTGGCTCTGATCTGAACAACCAAGGTCTAAAGAACCAATTCCACATGGGTATCCCGGTACTCTCGATTGTTCCTGTTCGGGAATTGATCTCTGAAATCGTGGGTACGGATCGGTTCAATCAGAAAGTGGTCGCTCTTCAGGACAAGGTGAACCATGCCATCTCTGGTATGCGTCAGGCTTATCGTGAAGATCTTCCGGGTATTCTGGCAAACCTGTTCCAAGAGAAACCTACCAAAACTCAGTGGAAAGCGATGTATAACGTCATCGCTCAGACTGACTTTGTGACGGTAATCGACCCGAACAACATTGCTCAGGGTATGCAGCTTCTGGCTGATCCTGCTGTTCGTTCTGCTCGTATTCGTCAACTGGAGACTGAACTGGATCGGAAACTGGTTCCGTATGTGGCTCAGGATGCCAAGGACAAAGCCGAACAACTGGCCAATTACATGACTGGTGGGGGTGTTGGAACTCTGCTGGTACGGAATGCCTATGCAATCGCCAAGAACCTTGACGGTGAATATGATGCTTCCTTGGTTCCAGTCTTGGATGAACTGATCTCGATCTATGCCATCGACATGATGGATGCTGATCAACGTCAGGAAGTGCTGGATCTCTATGCTTCGGATCAAGAAGCCATGGAGCAGATCATCACGTATCTTCAGGGTCTGAATGAGGAAGAAGAGAACAAGCCAAACATCTCTGAGATGGCTCGTCTGAATGCGTACAAAGGCTTCATCCCGAATGAAGGAGCCAAAGATACTCGTATCATCGTTGCAGATGATGCAGATGAACTGGACCTGAAACTGAAAGGCTATGTGAAACTGAAGCCCTACACTGGTGATCCCAGTAATGTGGTGGATCGGTCTTACTACATCACCAACACCCGTACCGCTGGTATGTATGCTCAGGGGACCATGCAGAACGTGGCCTCGACTTATCGTGGTGTGGACGCGAATACGGGCCTCTCTCTGGGGAATGACACCACTGGTTTCATCTCTGGTGATGGTATCGTTGAACGGACCATGGAACAGCTTCTGGACGCTGCCTACGTGCAGGAGAACCCACAGGAAGGGTATATACCTGTCTTCGCTGAAGATGGGACTGTGATGGGCTTTGAGCGGTCTGTGAACCGTGAGATCGCTAATGAATTCCTTGGTCGTGAAGAGAACCTTGCAATCATGATGGGTGCATGGGCTGGTCGTCAGTTGGAAGAAACCACTGCCTATCAGTACAATGTGGCATTGATCGACGAACTGGATGCCATTTGGCAGAACCGGGAACGTGGGTCTGAAAACCTCTTCGAGAACATGAAAGAAACCAAGGATCCAATCTACGCTGAGTCGTTCAAACTGATCCCGAACAACATCAAATCCTACATCGACACCAAGTTTGATGGTCAGGGTTTGATGATCCGTAAAGATATGACGAACCTTGCTGTAGGTTATCGTGAGGCTTCTCTGGCAGATATGTGGTCTGGAAAGACTCGTATGCCCAAAGAGGTACAGAAAACCGTACAGGGTGTGACTCAGTTGTTCATGGGTCGGAATGCAATGAAGTGGATCGTGAAGGTGGAAGACATCGGTCAGGGACTGATCTCCACTGCGAAAGACATCATTGTGATCCGGTCTCTGGTGGTTCCTGCTCTGAACATGCAAGCCAACGTGGCACAGCTTGTGACCAATGGTGTTCCTCTGAAAACTCTGAAGAAGAGTATGCAGTCGAAACTGGCTGAAGTGGAACAGTACAATAAGAACGTCACGAAAATCATTGAACTGAAAGCGAAAATTCGTCTTCAGGCTCGTAACGCTAATCAGAAAAAGATCCTCTCGGACAAGATCAAAGCCATTGAGGATCTGAACAAGAAGATGACCATCGCTCCGATGATCGCAGCAGGTGCATACAAGCAACTGTCTGAGGGTATCACCGAATTCGATGAGAACATCATGTCTGGGAAGCTGGGTGATTACGTGGAAGCTCAAGTCGCAAAGCTGCCTTCTGGTGTTCGAACCATTGCTGAACATGGCATTGTGTCCAAATCAACGAAGATCTACCAGATCGCAAACCGTGCAACGCAGTATGGGGATTTCTTGGCGAAGTCTATCTACTACGACCACCTGCTTTCGCAGGGACTTGCACCTGATGTGGCTGTGGCTCGTATCAACGAGGAGTTTGTGAACTTCTCCACACAGCCGGGTCGTGTCCGTTCTGCTATGGAACGGAATGGTCTGTCTTGGTTCATGGCGTTCAAACTTCGGATCGCCAAGATTGCAATGCGTCAGATGAGGGATAACCCTGTCCGTGCATTGGCAGTGAATGCTGCCCTCGATGTGGGATCGCCAATCGAGGACAACATCTTCTCAGTCATGGCAGAAGGGCGTCTGGACTATGCAACTGGTTACGAGATGCTGTTTGCAGCACCGGAACTGAACCCATGGGTGAACCTACTGAGTGATTAAGGATCTGTGATCGCAGCGTGAATCAGGAAGACGATAAAAACTATCACTCCGATTCCAATGAGACCCCAGAAGAAGAATGCAGCCACTGCGAAAGCAGCTACACCCAAGAGTGCAACGAGAACGATGATAGCAAGGGTCACAAAGACCCCTGCTATCGTTTTCATCTTAGTCCACATCGAAGATGCTCGACTTCTTGGTGGTCTTCACTTTCGAAGCACCACTTTTTTCGGTGGTTTCACTCTTGGTGGAGTCCGAGGATGGGGACTCCTCGTCCCCGAAAAGGTTTCCCTTTTTGGTTTTCCCTTCGGTTTCGGGTTTGGCGGTTTCTTCAGCAGTTGATTCCTCTCCCGCTTCAGTTGTTGCCTTTTTGTCGTCACCGCCTCCTGTATCAGAGTCAGAGCCACTTCCTTCGTCGCTGCTACCAGCAGACTTTTCAGGAGCATCGGCAACCTCCTCTTTCACTTTCGGCTTCGGTCCCGGCTTTTTCCGGGGGCGACCACCTTTGTTCTTCACAGGTGCAGTACCCATGATGACTTCAGCTTCGATCTCGCCATCGACAACCTCAAGTTCTACCGTTGCTTCTTCAGCATTGGGGATATTCAGGGTTTTCACATAGGCATTGAGAGCGTTCTGAATGTCTTCTTGATCCAGCAAGATACGCATGTCTTCTGGCTCCTTCTTCAAAATGTTGACTGTTGCGATAGTATGCCCGTCCATTGGGGCAACACCACCAAAGGAAAAAGTGACCAAGACGACATGCTCTTGTGAGTCGTCTGGTATCTTTCCAGCTTCCACCATCGTATCACTGAAATACTTATCAGCGACGGACCCGACATTCATTGTGTCGAGTGTACCATTCCGGGATGCGAAGATCGTGTAGTGGATCCAGACCTTCTCTGCTCTTGGTTTGTCCCGTAAAAGTGGCTTCACATCATCTGCGAAGTTTTTCTTTTGTGTGCTTAGATGATAGTGATGCAGATTCCTGTAAACATTCAGATTGACGGGTTTCACGTTCTTCTTACTGACGTTCACATAGGAAGGGAGTCGCACACTGTACGACTCCACAACCTCATCTGCGAGCAGATCAGCAAGGATCAATCGTCAAACAACGATGCTTTTTTCTTGCCTTCGGAGGATCCACCTTCCGACTTCGACTTCCCACCAGTGAAGGCTTTGCCTTCTTTCTTTCCGGTGGATTTGTCATAAGTCTGACCACGGTTCTTCTCCACCCACTTGTGGGCGTAGTCACCGTCTTCTTCCATCTTGTTGATGGCCTTGCCAAGATCACCATCGTTGAGGACTTCTTCGAAGTCACCACCAAGGCTCTTGATGTAGTGGGCCACTTCCGAGATGGTCACGAGACGATCTTCCGGGAAGAACTTGATGAACTCGTTCTGATCACGGGTTTCCCCGGTCGGTTCGTAGTCACCAGTGGATTCATTCTTCTCGGTCTTGTCCACTGTCTGACGCTGAACAGCGACTTGCAGCTTCTGACCGTGTAGTTCGACGAAACACTGGACAGCCTGCGGGACTTCAGCTTTCGCATCGAAGTCATAGAGGCTCAGGGTTTTCTCTTCCACGTCCATGTCACCGACCTCTTTCGAGCACAGCAGCATACACAGGGAATTGACCTGATTGAAGCCGGGGAGGTTCTTGTACTCACCAGTCTTCTTGTCCTTGTAGGTCACGTCACCGTTCCGGTTGGTCATCCAGATCTGGCGAGTGATTTCCAGACCATTGATTTTGAGACACAGCGTCACGTTCCGGGCATCGGAGTTGGCCGCTTTGCCGATGAAGGCATACTTGATCTCAGCCGGATAGATATCCGTATCAAGCACACCACCGCCACCGATGTAGTCGTCTTCGACTTCAGCCTTTGCAGCGGGTTTTTTGTTGGCGAAAATGTTGCTCATGTAGATTTCCTTCTTGGTTCATGAGTTGGCTTGGTCGAAACCAAAAGAACAGAGTTAGTCCTCGTAGTATTCGATCAATCGCTTGATGACGGGAGCGAGGTTGTTGTCGATGTACAACTCCTCTTTCTTCCACATTCCCATGGGAGAACGGATACGATCACCCAAGGTTTTCTTCGTGGTTCGTGTCTGGAAGACGTGCTTGAAACCAAGCTCTTCATCCTCTTCAGTGATGTTCAGCATCGAGTTCGGAGACTTCTGAAGCTCTCGGATCGGTTCCTTGCTGACATTGATGACAGTGGTGAAGTAGGCTTCCAGACCTTTCTTGGCCAATGCACCCTTTACAGGGACACTGGTACGGAACATGCCAGCTTCTTCGTCAAGCTGACGGTCGAGGTGTCCCAGATAGATGAAGAAAGCATCCACCTTCGAAGACTGAGTGATCAGTCGTTTGAAGAATTGTGCATACTGACCCCACATCTTCTGGGTGTCCCGTGCAGGAAGAACGTGGATAGTCTCGAACATATCCATCATGAAGCTGATGGTGTCGATCACCACGAAATTGAATGGGTTTTCAGAACCCAGTTCTTCCAGTTGTTCAAGCATGTCGAGGATATCCTCTGGGTCAGTGATGACCTTGTTCTTGAACTTGTTTTTGAAGGGGAGAGGTTTCCCCCCTTCGCAGTTGAGATAGAGAACGTCTTGACGATCTCGCATCTCGTACAGGGACATAGATTTCCCTGCGCCTGACTCACCACAGATGAGCAGGCTGTGTGGATTGATTTCGGTTCCCATGAGGTCTCCTTACTTGGTCATCTTCGAAGCCACAGACTTCAGCACAGTTGAGTAGATCTCATCCTGCTTCAGTGGGGACTCCGATTCTTTGTTGAGCTTGAGGACTTTCTTTTCGAGTTCGTCATAGCTCATACCTGCATCTTTCAGCATCATGGCGTAGTTGAGCAGGGTGTTATTTCTACCCCCTACCTCCATGTGGTTCAAGAACCAACGCTCCAGATTTTCCAGATTCCCAAGGTCTGCAATTTGCTGAACATACTCGCTGTTCGCCTTGGTTTTCGGGATAAATGGCAGCACGTCAATTACCTGTGGACCACGGTTGATATGGACCACTGAGTTCTCATTGGTTTGCCATTTCTTGCTGCGTTGGTTTGCAGACTCATCCGACTCGAACGGAAGCCACATCAAAAAGGAGTTCATGAACTCTTTGTAATCGGCTTTGTCCAAGTGCAGATGATAGTTGGCAGGCATGATGAGCCGGAAGCGATTCTCTTCGTCTGTGTGACGTTTGGTTGTCGCTGTGATGAAGGTGTAATCCTTCAGAAGCTCATGAACCGCATCCAGCTTGATTCCACCGTCTACGTCCACCACCAGCATGTTGAAGCCTTCAATCACCTTATCTTCAGCCCTGTGACCACCCTCAAAAGAGTGGTTGCACCAATGAAGGTCAGGCTGTTTCAGAAGGATCTCCAGTTTCTCCAGAGGCTGTTTCTGTGGCTCATAGTCATAAGCAAAGTGATCACTGAAGCTGAACTTCAGCTTGTTGAGATCAGTCTCTTCCAGTGTGGAACCAGAAAAGAACTCCACCTGCTGCACCACATTCTTGGTGATGACGACATGATTGCTCACACCCCATGCCATTGCCAAGTCCATCATTTCCTTCCGAGCAACAGTGCTCGTCGGATAGTATGGAAGATCCTCAACCAAGTCTGCATGAGTGAGGTTGTCCGGGCTGGTCGCAATATACTTCGCCAATCGAACGAAGTTCCTCTCACGCTTCAGGAGCTTCTGAAAGGAGAGACCTGATTCCTCCGAGACCTTGATGGCCTGACGGAGATGGTGGATCTCGATATCTTGGGACTCGTCCAAGAAAGCGTACACTCCAGCCAGCTTCAGGGATTTGAAGTAACGGTGTGACAGTTCAGCTTTCCGGATTTCCTCATGCTCTGGCATCTCATTGGCCATAGCCTCACACTGGAGACGATAGCTGATCAGTTCGATACCCACGTCCTTGGGGACGTTCAACTCCACATCATAATGACGGGGGTCTGCAAACTTGGCGAGGAAGTTCTGCCAACGGTTGATGGTCGAGGATTGATTCTTCGACACCAAACCATTGTAGACATCTTCGGGATTCACTGCGGCGAACTTAGTCTCGCTCTTGCCCATACCGAAGAAGCACCGTCGAGCGTAACCAGTCGCAAGGAAGGAATAGAATTCTTCCTCGATCTTGGCTCCGTCGAACAGTTTCGAACTGGTGCCGAACATGAGAACATTGGCAGGAGTAGATCCAGCAATATCCAGACCCCGTTCGTTGTCGGGGGTGTTCTTCACCAGCTTGGCCTTGATCTTACCAAGGTCATAAAGTTCCAACAGGGTATTGAGAACTTCGTTGTTTCCCAGAAGGTTAGACCCCATCTCATCCATTTGGAAATTGATGGAGCCAACTCCTGAGAGGAGGAGCTTGTAGCGAAGCTGCTTCACAGCAGGTCCAGTGCCTGAGTCAAAGATGAAGGGTGCATGACCCTGTTTCTTGAAATCAGCTTCGAGAGCTTCAAGCTCTTTCTGCTCGTCTCCACCCTTGGCAGCAGCGATATCCACTGCAAGGTTGAAGAGGTTCTGCTCTGACAACATTCCGAAGGTGCTCTTCATGAATGCTTCACGGAAGGGAGTAAGGACTTCTTCCAGCAGATTGACAGAGTGACCCTTACCGAAACCACTGGTCGCAAGACCAATAGAATAGATGTTCACAGGCAGAAGACCACGTTCAGGAGAACGGATCTTACACCTCATCGACGATGGGATCAGTCCGAGAAAATAGCTGACCTCTGCTTGGAAGAAGTCACGATTTACATTCCCCGTTCTATGACAAAGCAAATCGACAAGTTCCTGCATGGCAGGATTGTGTGGGGTTTGTTCTATGATACTGAGATCATAGAATTCAGGTGTGTTGGTCATAGCAATCCCATCTCCTTGTTTGTTTTTGCAAAAGAACCAAAAAAGGATAGTGCCGCTTTGTCATAAGCAGCAGCAGCTTCTTCTGGAGTGTCAAAGGTTCCGAGATGCTTTGACTTTCCATCTTGTGAGATTGAAGCTGTGTACTTTCCTTTGTATCCTTTGCGGATGCCTTTGAATCCTGTGGTGTTGTGAGATGAGATTCCTTGGTTTCCGTTATTCTGAGAACGGGTACAGAGCCGAAGATTATCGAGTCTGTTGTCATCTCTTTGGTTGTTTCTGTGGTCTAACTCGTCAGGGTAGATACCGTGAACAAACCACCAAACTACTTTGTGAGCTTGGTATTTGATTCCTTCTATTGTGATGAGTCGATATCCGTTTTTCTGAACAGATCCTGCTTGTTGCCCTAAAACTTCACTGCGTTTTCCCGGTACTTTGATCCAAGTCAAAACACCTGTACTGGGATTACAAGAAAGATATTCAGAGAGGATTTTGATTGTCATCAAAGAATTCCTTCCTCTGCTCACAGACACTGAAGGCTGGACAATAAGTGCAGGCTTTCACTTCGCCTTTGACGGTGACGATAGTGCCTTTACCCTTCTCTTTTTTGTGGATTTCAGCATCTGCCAACTTGGCAAATGTCTTTTGAGCACGCCCACCCTTCTTAGCCGTCTCAGGGTTGGCGTAATACTTGTACTGGTCAGGCTGTTTCCACAGTTCTTCATCAGTACAGCGAACCATTTTCTCTTGGTTTTTCGTATGCTTGGCATTCTTTTTGATGTCAGCCAGCTTGTCGAGGATCCAATCTTCAGTCTCTTGATGAGACATCAGAGGAAACTCTTTGTGAGCCACCTTTGCTTGAGGATAGTTCGGATCACCTTTGGCTCGATATTTTTGCCAATCGGTGAAGATGAACTCGATCCGCATGGTATCCTGCCAGATGAGTTCCGGCATGATGTAACGGTACATGGATCCCTGAAGGATGTAGTCCTTGTCCTTCGAACCACTGGTGTAGCTGAAGGTCGAGGTGGTTTTCACATCACGGTATGCACCATTGATGGCAAAATCCAACTGGCCGGTGAGAACAATACCCCCGATTTCCTTGAATCGGCGCTGCTCCAAGAAGATGGGAATATCGTTCCCACCGACCTCAGAGGGATCTGGATTGATCTTGACACGATCAATCACTGACTGGGGATAATGGAGACGCCGCATCGCCCCCTTCCAGTCGCCCTCTGTCCACGCTCGCTCAATGGAATCATGGAGACCATGACCCACCCGCGAGGCAATCAAGTCAGATACATCCATCACCTCTTGGCTTTGGTCTACCTGACGTTCCAGAATGAGCCGACGAGTCGGCTTCATCAATGTCGTGACACTGATCAACTCACCTTCAGGTGCGATGTCTGCCCCTGAGTAATAGCCCTGCTGGAGAAGCCAGACTGCAATGGGCAGGTCGATCTGATGTTGGTTGGTCAGCTTTTTCATGCTGCTATGCCTTTCTCTTTCAGTTCAGCGAGATGTTCACGGATCTTTTCTTTGATCGTGTTTTCATTCGCTGCATTGGGGATATCGAAACCATGGTTCCAGTTCGGATAGAAAATCTCCACCGAACCAGAGAGCTTCACTTCATCATGCCAGATCTCAGGATCATCCTGCCAAGAGACTTCCTTGGGAAGCTCGGTGTTCAGATACATCAGAGCATCATATGCCCCATCACGGACGAGGTAGTATTGAGCATCATGGATGTGAGCACATGGTTTGATGTCCAGACGATACTTGGAGCTTCGGACCTTCTTCATGAAGGCAGAGGCAGCCCGTGAGTTGAGCATACAGTAGCTCTGACCCATGGCATTCCCTGCTGTCCGTCCCTCTGCTGCTGCTTCCTTGGGAGTCTTGTTGGTCCCGTAGATTGTCTGTGCAAGCAGAGGTGTCCGAACACGCAGTCCGAAAGCCACTGTGATGTAACCATCCTTGGTCGCTTGCTCCAGCTTCTCCTGCACATACTGTATCGAGACCTGATACATCTTCTTGTACTTGGACTCGATCATCTGAGCCTTCTCCTTACTGAAACCACAGTTGGACATCAGCGTGTGGAAAGTCCCCTGATAGGTGAGAGCGAAGGTTGGAGCCTTACTCTCCTGTCTCAGAGGCTTGTACTTCTTGGCAATCGAATTGATCGAATCCACAGAAGAAGGGTCGATATCAGGCATCTGATCTCCGAAATACCCATAGGCCCGAAGTGAGTGGCCATCATAGCCATCGGTGTAGACCTTGAGTTTCTCCGGATCCTTTGTCTGAAGTGCAGAGATCCTGTCTTCCAGTGAGTCAAAGTCCAAACCCACGAAGAGCCATCCGGGAGGAGCTTGGAAGCATTCCTTGATGAGCTTGGCGAGTCGAGATTTCAACGGTCCACCAGCAGAACTGGGGATGTTCTGGAGATTAGGATTATTGGACGACAGGCGTCCACTGAGAGTCCCACCCAGACGGAAGTTACCGAATAGGTAATGCCACCCATCTGGTCCTTGGTGAGCCTTCAGGAAGGCAGGAAGGAAGGTACTGAGGATGATTGCAGAGGCTTTGTACTCCAGCAAAATCTGAAGGAAATCTTTGGTTTCCTCAGAAATATTCTGGTTCAGAAGTTTCTCCAGAGTCTCAGCACCTGTGGATGGAAGACCAGAGTCTGTCAGATCGAGAACTGACAAACCAAGGAACTCATTGGAATACAGCAGCCTTTGAAGCTGAGGAGCAGATCCCGGATTGAATTCAATGATGAGATCTTTGGTTTTCCCGAGATCATCACGAGTAACAACCTTGGTTTTCAGCTTCTCATTCTTTTTCTTGAGAGCATCCTCTTCCAATTGATACAGGAAACCCTGCACAATCTTGGTCTGTCCCATCTTCCAGACGTTGTGATCGGACTCAGCTTGAAGCTGTTTGTCCAGTTTCTTCACCTTGTCCATGTTCACTGGCAAGCCAGTCAACTGCATCTGAATGATGTCTACCACCCATGCTTTGAAGTGCTGGTAGGTCTCATCCTGAAGATCATTCAGCATGGTCTGATAGTGCTTGTTGTACACGTACCATGTGGAAAGACCGTCAACGAGGTTGTATTCCAGCAGCTTGGGAAGCTCGATCTGAGTGATGTCATGGATCTCTTCCACAGCATAGTTTCCAGCAAACTCCTGAGCTTGAACCTTGAGGCCCAACTCATTCCCTGCACAGGAATTGGTGGCAAGATAGGTGATGATCTGGGTACATTCCCAGTTCTTCAGCATGACTTCCAGACCTTCAAGAAGACCTTCTTGGTCAAGGATGTGATCCATAAACAACTGGTACACGAGCACATAGGCATCGTAACAGATGTTGTGATAGATCATTCGTCTCTTGAAACGTCTGAAGAAATTCTTCAGAGCCATGCGAATGACAGGATCTTCTGCTTTGGTTCGAGTGTTGTCCACCTCGAAGGCGACACCATTATGCTCATCCCAGCAGAAGGTGATGGTCCCAATCCCTGCATCGTAGTGCTTCAGAGAGAAGCCTTCGATATCACAGGTAAGATCCACATCCATGTCGATCAGCTTATCCAGCCAAGCCAGCTTCTCGCTTACCGTAGATGGATACGTGGCTGAATGGATGATATCAGATCCGACTTTCTTGTGGGTTCCTTGGTAGAACCCATGAACGGCACCCAAGGCTTGTTGAATTTTCGCTTTGGTTTTGTCCGGGTCGTGGAAAATACGGGAGTAGTGGGGGAGATACGTGACTTTGAACCCACCCACCGAATCAAAGATGTCACCAATGTTCGCATCGGTTTTCCCCTGTTTGCTGAGGACTTTGAAGTAGTCTGCCTGTGCGACTACCAGCATCTCAATCCCACTGTTGATGAGATTGGGAAGGAGATCATCGAGATACTCTTTGATCTCTGTGTTGCTGGTCTTCTTTTTCTTTCGATTGAGGTAGAGATCACAGATCATGATCTCTTCGTTCAGTTTCGAAAGCATCGGCATATAGTGTTTGATCACCTCATTTTTCTGAATACGGGGAACCAAGATAGCAATCCGAGCAGGACTGCCTTTGCCAATGATTTCGTAGTTCATGATTTACCTCATGTCTTCTGGCCTCTTCGAGAAGAACAGAGTTTCCTCTGGTCCCTCAATCGAGAAGGACTGTTGGTGTAGTCCGTTCATGAGATCCATGGCAAGTGAAAATGCCAGATCCTTCAAAGAAACAGGGTCTTTTGGGAATCTGGCATAGTTGATGAGAGTCACCACAAACCCAGCTTTTTCCCCACCTGTATAGATGTAGTTGGCTGGGCTGATGGAGACACACATCCTTTGTTCACAGAATGTTCGACAGATCTCTTCAGCATTGGCGTAGTTTCCTGCCATCCAGATCCGCTGGGTGTAGGACTTAGCTGCTTTGCTGTGCATCGAGATACTCCTTGATCGCTGATTCTGCGACCTCATGGAGACCAGCCCCACCATTGTACCAATAGCCGATGAACATGAGTTCTTGTTGTGGTTCGATGATGGTTTGGAAACCATAGGCATCGACATCTTTCAGATGGTCGATACACCACAGTTCGTCATTGACCTTGACGATGGCAGAATGACCGAGCTTTTTTTCAAGCTCATAGAAGTCATCTGTATCTTCTGGTTCGATGTCGGGTCCGACATAGCGTTTGGCTGTGCCGATGAACATTTCCATTTCACTCATTGGAAGAACCTTTCTGGGAGTTTACCTCGGATGTAGAGGCGGTTTTTGGGACGTGTCAAAGCCACGTACTGAAGACGTGCAGCCATCTCAGGCTGGGTACACTTCCCGATGTCTGCCAGATCAACCACCACCTCATCATAGGTGGAACCTTGTGCTTTGTGAGTGGTGCTGGCTGCGACTGATCGGAGGTCTGGATGGTTGTCACGGAACTTGAAGAACCGATCCCACTTCTTCCGAGACTTCCAGTAGGACAAGACCTTCTGACGATCTTCTGGATCTGCACAGACTGTCACATCATAGATGGCGAAAGTCTCAGGATCCCGAACAGTCAGGTCGATCATGTCGATGATGTGACCGGGAACGATCTGATCATTCTCATACTCCTGACCCCGTTGGAGCACCTCTACGACCTGATCGGTATAGAGACGACTCTTGTCTACCAGTTCTGCTGAAGAGTTATTGGTGAGCATCTCACCCACCTCATAGAACTGATTGTAACCACGAAGTTCACGAACATAGAGATTGTAATCAATCACTCGGCTGTTGGTGTAGCAAAGGATTCGATGATTCGGATCTTCTTTATGGAAGTCACGCTCCAGAATCCCTTTCAGTTGGTTCCCAGTCACGAAGTCGATGACACCCGGAACCTCTTCAATCTCGAAGAATTCACCAGTCAGTACAGTCTGTTTGGCCATCTCTGCCAGATCCATCAGAGCTTGTTGGTTCTTCTGACGAACAGGCTGAAGGAGAAGACTCTCGCTGTGACTCTGGGCATAGACTGGAGAGATGTTTTCTTTGACAGGGGCCAACTGGTTTTTATCCCCTACAAACAACACCTTACAGTTCGAAGTTGTACCCTTGTCGATGTAGTCGAACAGGGTTTTGTTGACCATGGATGCTTCATCCACGATGATCAGAACTGCATCATGGACTTCCCACTTTGCAGTAGGAACGATGCGTTGTTCACCTGTGGTGAAGTCATTGTGAACCCGGAGATTCATGAAGCTGTAGATGGTCTGAATGTCACCACGACGATGTTGCATAGAGTTCTTGAGAACTGCTGCTGCTTTGTTGGTCGTCGCTGTGATAGCCACATTGTACAGTTTCACGTCAGGGTTTTTGTGTTTCAGGATGTCATCTGCCACTTTGGAGATGAAGAAACTTTTGCCCGTACCAGCACCACCGGAGACCCGGTGTACCTTGCGGAGTGGGTCATTGATGAACTGGAGTACGTCGGCAAACGCCTTTCTCTGTTCGTCGTTTAGGCTCGCCATTGTTCCAGATACCTTTCATTGTTCAGTGACATTTCTTGGATGGTTAGATGTTCCAACTCATTCGTATTGTCGGGATGAATCTCAGGGTGAATCATATAGACCCCACGGAATCCTCGGAGATTCTGCTCATGAACCATATTGAGGCCGTAGCATTGAATCTGAAGACGGTCGGGACCATAAACCAAAGCAAGAGAGTGTCTGCTCGCTTTGGAAAAATTCTCTACGTGCCAAAGTTCACAGACACGATGGAAGAGGTGAGTGGCTTGATCTCGGTTCCAGCATATGAGGCGCATGTTTATGCCTTTGTTCAAGCCATTCATCACGTTGGGATAGCTGATTTCGATCATGGTTCACCTGTTGAATAAAAAACCCCCCACCTCCGAAGAGATGAGGGGTTCTGGAGCAGTGGACCTTAGCCACATTTACTGTAGCCGCAGTCCTGACAGGTCGGGCATCCAGAGGTATCCACCATATTGTAACCTTTGCAGCTTGGGCATTGATCTGGCACATGGCCAGTATCTGGCGACTGCTTGGCATCTTCCTCTTCCTCGATGAGAGAGGTGGTCACAGGAAATGGCAGATTCTCAGGGGTCGATTGATACCCGATCAAGTCGAGATGCTCTGACAGCTTTTGACCAATCAGAGCAACCAAAGAAGGACAGTAGCGACCGTCCACCCATTGTCCCCCTTTGGGGTCATGGATCTGCTTGAGTTCTTCAGCCACAAACCGAACATTTCCACCACGTTGGAATACTGCACTGACCATACGGGTCAGAGCCATAGTCCATTGATGGTGTTCGACATTCTTGCTGTTGATGAAGATCTCGAACGGCATGAACCAATCATGTTCTGGGTCCACGACATTGTTGAAGGTGACATAGTAGCTGTCCTTACCCCAACGACACTTGTAGGTAGAGCCGTCAGTGACTGCTGGACGAGCCATCACCCGCATATCGCCATCGTATTCTTTGTTCACGATTTCTGGTTCTGGTTCTTTGGTTTCGACGCTCAGGACAGATCCTGTCACGTCGTTTGGCCGATAGGTCGTACAACCTTTACAGCCAGTTTCAAAGGCATGGTCATAGACCGCCTTGAAGTCTTCGAAGGAGATGTCTTCCGGAAGGTTGACAGTCTTGGAGATGGACGAATCCACCCACTTCTGGAGAACAGCCTGCATGACGATGTGATCACGAGGAGTCAGATCCTGTGCAGTCGCCATGTAGTTTTCCCACCACCAGATGGCGTCAGGATTGTCATTCTCTCCGAAGTGTTCTTCGAATTTGAGAACAGCATAATCATACACTGTCTCGGTTCGCTTGGTTCCGTCATCATTGGTGACTTTCCGTTGATAGGACGGAGCGAAGATCGGCTCACCACCGGAACTGACATTGCCAGCATACATGCTGATGGTCCCCGTAGGAGCCACCGACAGTAGGTGAGAATTACGAATACCCCACTCAAGGATATCATCCTTGATGTACTCAGGCATCCGCTGCATGAAACCAGATTGAATGAATTTCTCTCGGGCCTCAAGACTTTGGAGAGCAGGTGCTGGACCCATCTCCTTTGCCATCTGAATGGACTCTTCATAAGCCCAGATGGCAATGTTCCGCATGATCGTTTCAGTGAAATTGACAGCCTGTTGGCTCCCATACTTCTGACCACACATGAACAGAGCATCAGCCAATCCGGTCACACCCAAGCCTTGGCGACGCTTGAAGCGTGCTTCGTCTCGTTGTGCTTCCAGAGGGAAGAGGCTGGTTTCAACCACACTGTCCAGAATACGAACACCAGTCCGTACCGATTCTTCCAACGCATTCATGTCCATCTCTGCCTGTCCTTTGACGAACGGGAAGACAACATGCTTTGCCAGATTCACCGAACCAAGCAGACAGGCACCATACGGAGGCAGAGGCTGCTCACCACAAGGATTCGTTGCTGCAATGGTTTCAAGGAACCAAAGATTGTTCTCTTTGTTGATGCGATCAATGAAGATCACACCGGGTTCAGCGTAGTTGTAGGTATTCCATAGAATCGCTTCCCAGAGGTCTTTGGCTTTAATGGTCTCGTAGACCTTGCCATCAAACATGAGATCCCAGTCAGAATCATGAGCCACCGCTTCCATGAACTCATCAGTACAGAGTACCGACACGTTGAAGTTACGAAGACGCAGAGGATCCTGCTTGGCTTGGACGAATTCCATGATGTCCGGATGGTCGCACCGCATGGTGGCCATCATAGCACCCCGTCGGCTGCCTGCTGACATGATGGTTTTACACATCGCATCCCAGACATCCATGAATGTGAGAGGACCACTGGAGAAGCTCTCCACGCCCTTCACAGGTGCTCCCTTCGGACGAAGGGTACTGAAGTCGTAACCAATCCCACCGCCTTGCTGCATCGTGAGAGCAGCTTCCTTGAGCATATCGAAGATACCATCAAGGCTGTCAGGGATGGTTCCCATGACATAGCAGTTGAACAAGGTCACGTTGCGTCCTGTACCTGCACCGGAATTGATCCGGCCTGCTGGCAAGAACTTGAAATCATACAGGGCTTTGAAGAACCGTTGTTCGAGAGCTTCTCGCTCTGCATGATTGTTGTGGAGATAGGGCAGATCTGCACAGGCAGATGCAATCCGATTCCACGTATCAACCACATCTTGATCAGAATCAAAACCTTCTCGATCCGTTTTGAAACGGTACTTCTGGTTCCAGATCTGCTCACTGATGGGTTGAGGAAAATGCGCTTCACTCATAGTCTGACCTCTTGGTTGTGGTGATAAGAAGACCTTGGTCGTACCAATGTCGTTTTAGAGGAGCAAGCACATTTAGTTGTTGTATGAACCTCCGCCACCATGAGTGGTCTTTTTGTTCATTTCTTCCAACGCCTTAAACTCATCCTCGGACAAAGCGTTCGTAGTACCACCCATCAAACCAACACCGTAACTCAGGCCCAGTTGGAAAGAGGCTCGTTCTTGAGGAGTCGGGAAGATCATTGGTTCGATGTCGTCGTCCAAGGAGGTTTTCACATTGAAGCTGAACTCCCCAAGAGGGTAGATCACAATGTCCCCAGTTGCGTTTGGAATATCCTGCATCGAGTCGATGTAGTTCACCAAGTTTTGGACTTCCGGAGGACCAAACCAGTTGAAGATCTTCCAGCGGATTCCCGATTTCGATTGACTCATGTGCCTGTCCTTTCTGCTGTGGCAAAGATAAAATCACTGATGTAGTCATCATCATGACATCCAAAGTTGAGGATGGGTATCTGGTGGTCTTCAGCAATTCGGAGAGCTTGTCCAGTACCACCTGTGATTTTACCTCCCGGTGTCCAGCAAAGGACGAAGGCGACGGGATCATCGAGTCGAGGACCAAGGATTTGGTAGCAGTTCCGAGCATGGAAATCGCGTCCAGCGCATGAGAGGATATCCCATCGTGGATGATACTTTTTGGCGAGGAGCCTTGCAGCTTTATCCGATCCAAAGAGTGGTGATTCATTCTTTCGGAAGTGTTTCCATGGGAGATAAATTTCCCGAAGAACATCTGCTGATACAGAGTTTGTTTGGCAGAAGCTCTCAACGCCTTGCTCAAAGGACTCGTCGGCACCTTCAGCGCCTCCAGATCGAAGGATGAAACCGAGTCCTGCCATTGTCCTGCCCGCCGCAAACATCTTTCTGCATACGTCTTCGGGCGTCTTTCTCGATCCGATTCCGGCATATTTAATCGTGCTCACGAAGCAACGCCTCCTTGTGTGCTGGGAGAAGATCTTCCATCACATATTCAGGGGGATGGAAGAGTTCCTTCATTTCATTCAGGGTGCAACGAATGAGGTTTCCTGCATCCGTCACAACCAAGAAAGTAGGGTCGGGGTTCAGGGAAGTGACACCACCCACTGTGACAGCATTGCCAGTAGCACGGCCATCTCTGGTGGGAAGTGCAGCATTCGGGAGAGTGTAATCGCCATGGGCCAGACCTTTGGCCCAATGAGGAAGAAGAATTTGATCATCGCTCATAGGATGCTCCGTGTGTTGAGTCGGGGATCTCTGGGGACAGTACCCCAATACTGAAAGCGATCTCCCAACAGAGGTTTCCATTCTTCATCAAAGAAGCAGTTGTCAGGGGCTGCTTCAAAGAGAGGTGCGATCTCTTCTGGTTTGAAACCACCAAGACCACAACCAACCTGAGTGACTTTGAACTGAGCACCACGAGCGTACCAGTATTCTGCACACTCGATGAAGCGAGTCACAGAATGAGTCACTTCAGAGAGAGGGATGAATTCAATCTTCCATCCCTTGGTTGGCAGAGCATAGCACATGGGATTGTCTTTGCTGCCTCCGGTGAGTCCTTCACCGATACCCCATTGAGCACCCAGTACCTTGTGAGCATACTTGGCTGCACCTGCACCGTGGATACCTGCTTTGTTGGATCCAAAAACGAAGATCATGATTCAGCATCCTTGATTTCTTTTGCCAGTTCCTGCACCTGACGATCTGTCATTGGTGCTACTTTTCCCATGGTTTCCATGAGATCACGATTGATGAGGTCTTCAAGTGAAGCCGAAGTACCTTCGATCTGATAGTCAGGATCCGGGATTCGTGCGAGAAGCTCATCGAGCTTATGATTCATAGAGTATTCGGCTTTCTGAATCTGCACAACATGGAAGACCTGAGCTACCAAACCAAGAACAACGAGTCCTACGAGGATGGCTCCTGTGAGCATGATTGGTTCTGCGTATTCCATTTGGCTCTCCGTTTCTGGTTCTGTTTGTGAGTCACCATCTCTAGGTGATCTGGGTTGCAGCACAAGCGATTACGGCATTTGTGGTCGATTTGTTTTTTGCTGGGGATGTACCCGTAGAAGTTCGTGAACATGACGATGTGTGTGGCCACAGTCTGTCCATCTAAAGACATTCTACCATAACCACCGCCTCGACCAGTACCACTGGTTGGTCCTGTCCAGTTCCAACAACCTGTATCCTTGTCGATCTTCACACGTTTCATGATCTTATCGAAGATGGATTGTCGTCTGTCTGTGACGGTCGAAAGTTTCACGGTCTCTACTCCAATTTCATTTTCGCGGCGGAACTCGCGTCATGTAGAACAAAAAGTGAACAAGGACTTACTTTGAGAGTAGTGGCAAAATTAACCTCCCAGAGTGGGGTTTTAAGGTGAAAATCACCACTACTCGAAAGTAAGTCCCAGACTTAGCTGATAGCAGCCAAGATCTGTTTCTCTTCTTTGGCCGTGAAGCCGAGCGCAGTGTAGCTCTTCTTCTTGGCTTTCTTGAAGGCTGCGAGAGCTTCAAACGCACCCTGATTGAACATCTGACGAGCACGTTCTGCGACGGTCATGGTGGTCTCTTTGGACTTCACGTAACCATCGTAGTCGTACTTGTCTGCCCAGCGACCCATGGTGCGGGTGCTGGTGTTGTGCAGGGCAGCGATTGCCGTCTTCGAGCCTTTCTCCAGACGGAGATCTTCGAATACTGCGATGACCTCCTTGGGAGCGTCGTCCCAAGGCATTTGGCCAGATGCAGCTTTCTGAGAGGTTTTTGCCATCTTCACGATGTCCTTCTTCTCACGCTGGATCACCTCATCAGTGTTCAGAGATTCACCAGACGGTTGGATATCAGGCTTGGCTTCTTCCAGCGCAACTGCCGGAATCTCACGTCCTTTGATCGCCACACGGCTGAGAACCTTCTTGGTGCCAACCTGTACAGCTTCGAATGGTTTGATAGCCCGTCCCATGACTGCATCTTGGATGACCGATTTGAAGGTTTGTTCTCCGGTGACGAATGCACCAGAGTCCACCATCTTGTGAGCACTGGCTGTCATAACGCCAATCACGTCATAAGCACAGACCCGTGCTTTGTTGGTCTCATTGTGAGGCACTGCGATGAAGTTTGCAGGGTCCACAAGGACAATCAGGGTGTGTGAGCCACCAAACCCCTTGAGGTAGCCAAGATTGGCCACATGCAAGCCGTGAGAGCAGCTACGGTTCCGATCCGGATCCACTGCGTCCACGTCCATCCAGACGTGACTCCCGACCTGTTGTTCGATCTGCCCGGAGTGGACATCAACGAACATCCCATTGGCTTTCTGGTTCACCTTCTTGTACCCGATGATGAGACCATCATTGGTCAGAGGGAGGTCCGACCGTTCGATGAAGTCCATCAGATCTTCAGCACTGTGAAGGCGATCTTTGGCCACTGGGGCGATCCGACGAAGGAAGTTGCGTACCGCAGGGGATTCCTCACGAGCAGCACGATTGGCGTGCCGTTCGAGTTTCTCCACCTTTGGAATGACAACTGTCTCTCCTTCGTGCTGAACGGCCACAGAGATTTTCTGAGGATAGAAGATCCCCTGAACCTGTTTGCCGTCGATCTCATGTGTGACAATAATGCCACTGTCTTCGAACCCCGGAGGCATAATGGCCTTACCGATGGTCATGAAGTCATTCAAGTCGAGTTCGATAATCGACTTGCCGTCGAGCTTGGGAGTCAGAAACTCCGCAATCCCGATCGTGTCGTAGGGTCCATCGTTTTTCATGTCGATGACTTCACCTTCAGCGGTGATCAACATGATCTTCTCAGGAGACGCCAACATAGACACGATTTTCTTCGTGTTATCAGACATTTGTCTATCCTTCTTGGTTTGATCAAATAGTCCGCAAGAACCGCATGAGTTTCTCGGAGAAGACCTTCACTTCTCCCGGTTTCATCGCATTTACATGCGACTCCATCCGGTAGTCGTTGAAGAGTTCCAGAGCTTCCATCCGCTTACGAACCAGAGAAACAGAGTCCTTCTCAACGTAGGGACTCAGGCTTTCCCGGATCAGCACTTGGGTGTCTGTCTCTGTGTACCGGCAATGCTGTGCAGCATGGAGAAGCTGCATATCCTGCCAGAACTTGTCTTTCTGCTTGGTTCGCAGATAGGGAAGGCCGAAGAACTTCTGCACTTCTGGCAGTGCTCTGAGCTTGTCAGGCAGACCAGATTCCTTCTGGAACAGGTAATGCAGACGCATTGTCTCGACTCGATCCTCATCTTCGAGAATCTTGCACACCAGTTGGTGCAGCTTCTGTTCATAGGTTGGGATCTTCTCGAATTTCTTCGTCACACGAGCTTTGCTGTGAATCACCACGAAACGAGGTGTGTTTTGATAGACCCAAGCCATGAGCTTCTTGTCCGGGAGATCAGACCGATAGCCTGTCCGAATTCGATGCTCAGTCAGAGTGATGTAGCAGGTGGGATTCTCCACTGCATTGTCCCAGTCAGCCCAATCACTCTCAGCAGGGCTGTAGAGAGGATAGGTGGCTTTAGCACGAGGTTGGGCCACGTATCCCGGAGCTTTCCGTACAGGAGCTTGAGGTTCATCTGCCTCATGGACAGTGTAACCAGCGTCTTCCAGAGCTTTGAGAGCCTTGTCATAGGCTCCTTTCTTCTGGTGGACAATAATGGCTGCCACAGGACGATCATAGCTCCGATAGTAGTGATCACCGAAGCTCGACCGATGGAAATTGTGATAGTTCCCAACAGTCGGATAGTTCGCTGTGAACATGCTCTGGTAATTGAAGGAGGTATCCTTCAGAGCACTGAGAGTCTTTGCCAGAATCACAGTTTTGGTCAGGTTGATGGAGGTGTACTCCTTGTCATCTTTCTTGAACCAAAGACGATCAGGATACCGACGATTGGGCATGGAGAGGGCTTTTTGGCCACCCAGTTGCTCAATGACGTTCTTCTGTCGTTGGTTCAGTCCGGAAAGTTTTCCGGCCCGACGACGGTTCTCCACGACGTACCATGTGTCACTTTGTTCCACACGGATGTCATTGTCCAAACCAGTCGCATCATCACAGATCTTCTTGGCTTCGATGAGTTCTTGCATCGACTTGGGAGTTTCAATCTGTGTGACTGTCTGGAGATCATGCTTGGGAGATCCCCGGTGCATGATGTAATTCCGGTAATGCTTGAAATCCGGGAAGTTCTTGGCCCAAATGATGTATTTCATCTGGTCCATTTTCTCGGAACCCAGCATCCATTCGATGTCATCTGTTTTCTTGTAGCAAAGTTCACAGATACTGTTCCACATGGACTGGTTCATGCCTTCAGGACATTGTTCCTGACCTGCACTGAGAACAGGATGATTCACGTCTGTCACTTGGGACAGATTCTTTCGATCACCAACACGAACCCATGCTTCGATGAGGAATTTCGGTTCCACACCAGACTCTTTGAGAGATTTGAAGCTCTCATTGAGCATAACACGAGTTGCAGGTGTCAGCATGAGACGGAAGTTTTCTTCCATGATCTCAAGCTGGTTCTTGATGGTTTCCACTGTCTTTTCGTTCAGGTTCAGACCTTCACGGCTGGGAAGAGGTGTCAAAGATGATGCTTTGAAACCAATGTACATGGTCCCCAGCAGTCGAGCCATCTTCTTCACGAAACGATATTCAGACGAATAGGCTTCATCTTCGATCAGTTCGTAACGAACACCCCCATAGACGGCATAAAGATTTCCACGCCCATTCTCATTATCGACGATCCATTGACCGGGAGCCACTGAATCTGCTTCGATGGTTTCCACTTCCTGATCTTGATAGTGGATATTTGCTTTGATTCCAGAGAGATACATCAGTTCTTTGATGTACTCATAAGCCCGTACCATGTCGTTTTCAGACTTGAGAGGAATGGTAACAAGCAGTCCGGATTCATCCGTGGGAACATCTTCGAAGATGATGGACCGTCCGGGTCCACCATTGTTTTTCTCAGAAACCCGGTTCATCACGTACATGCCTTTGAAGCCATCGTGATGGGAGGTGACAGTGAAGCTGTCGGTATAGGCATAGGGAGATTTGGAACCAAGACCGAAACCACCCGTCAATTCATCATTGTCCCTCTTAGTCGAGTTACCGTAGATGCAGTAGATCGGATGGATCTCTTTCTTGTGGATACCGGGGCCATAGTCACGAATGATGAGGCCCGAGGTGTCGTTGATGTAGATGTCGATAGGACGATCCTGACAGTTGCCCATACGATGAGCATCCCATGCGTTGAACATGGTCTCTTGGATCATGGTACGCATTGGTTTCTGGTAAAGACCAGTGGACAACATGCCCATCAGAACGGGGTCATTTGTAACCCCGAAGGCTTCGGTTTCTCCGCCTCCGATCAGAACATTTTTCTGCTCGAAGTCACCACCGTTCAGCACTTGCATTGTCTTTTTCCTTTCAGAAATGAAAAACCCCTACTCCGAGGACTGGAGCAGGGGCTATCCCGTCATAGGGCATCAAGGATGCCGTGGATCGCAATTTCGCTCTTGCTACTGCGACTCCACTCAGGGAATTACTTGTCCATGTGATCCGTCGAGAAGAGTTCTTCCGAATCACCACGGATGTCGATGTCAGGAATGAAGCTCTGAGGCTTCCAGACGATTTTCGTGTGGTACACCGAGACATCAGCCGCTTCCAGTTGGACACTGAAGTAGGTCAGATTTGCAGAGCGACCCATGGAGTGACGTTTGAACCCACCGGGTTCCTTACACGTCGCCCAGAGTTTGTCACTCTTGTCTTCGATGCTGCACAGGCCAGTGACCTGAACAACCTCAGTGTCGGTCCATGTGTTGTAGAACACGATGTTCCGCATAATCTTGAAGTTGTCAGCCTCTTTCGAGAGGTTGTAGTTGGCAGTGGTAGCATCGTCCTGACAGGCAGCCAGAGCGAAAAGAGAGACTGCCGCAGCAGCCGCAAGAAGAAGTCGTTTCATCAGATGTTCTCCTGAATCCAGAGCCGAAGCTCTGTTTTGTTCATGGTTCCAGCGTGAATCTCACGGATCATCCCGTCAGCAAACAACGCCAAAGAAGGAACAGAACGAATGCCAAGTTCATTGGCAGTCTTTTCTGCTTGTTCGATGTCCATCTCAGCAAAGCGAATGTCACCTTGCATTTGTTCTGCCATGTCCTCGAAGACAGGTTTCATCCGTTTGCACGGTTGGCACCACGAGCCAGTGAACATGACCACAATAGGATCAGTGTTCTCTCGCATCTCTGGGACAAAATCGGCATCACTGAGGGTTCGAATCATTGGCTGCTTCCTCCTGTTGCAGTTTTTTCCACATTTCGACGATGGGCATCATGTCAGGGGCCGTGTAGTTCGGACCTTTCATGATCTTTCCATCATCACGACGAATTGGTTTTCCGTTCTCATCCAGCTTGCTCATGTTGGAAGCATGAACAATTTCGAATGAGTTCAGAATCAGAGGAAGAGGGATCCGGAGCTTCTGAGAAACCATGGTGACGACTTCAGCAGCTTCGTCCAGAATGTCCTGAAGTTCTTGGTTCGTGGTATCATCCACGACTTCAGGAGCATAGACAGGCATGACGTTGTAGAAGTAGGCCACGACGTAAATCACGTCAGCCAATTCCTTGAAGATGTCAGCCATGTTCTCGTCGCTGAGTTCTTTCTTTTCGTAGGCTTCCCGGAGTTCTTTGGTCTCCTCGGTGATGAGGGTTTTGGCAGCCCATACGAAGTCGAGCTTTCCACCCATCACAGCGATGAATTCCCGCTGAATCTTGAAGAGTTCAGCAGGCAGTTGTTGGGTAAACATTGAGTTTCCTTTCTGGTTTGTGACACAACCACGAGAGACAAAGTGGTTTGTGTCTCATTTTGGTCGATTTATGAGACACAAAGCGTCCCATTCATGCTCACGACAAAGGTTCCTGAACTGTCTCTTGGTTCCATACCAAGCGTAGTTCTTGTCAGTGGTGAGCTTCGTGCCAGAAAGGTGCAGGTATCTCAAGGGGTGATCTTGAGTGTCGATTGCATAGTAGAGATCTTGAGGATTGATGCGGTCCAGTCTCGTGACTGGTTTGATCGGTGAGACTGGAACCATGTGTTAGACCTTCGATATGACACCTACTTCAAGGGTGGCCAGATCAGCCGTATCCCATGCAAGAGAGGTTTGAGGGTTGACGGTGTACTCAATCAAGACGTTTTGACCCAGTGTGAGATTAGAACCATCCACATCGGTTGAAGCGTGACGAATAAATGGAGCAATGTTCTGGGGTCCAGTACCTCCAGCACCAGCATTACCATTGAAGCTGTTGATAACGGCTCGCACAGCAGATGTGCTGGCAGGACCACCATAAGAAGAGAGTGTCCAGCTTTGTCGTTGGTTTGTGGTTTGGACACTTAAAGCCAAACCATCATTCACAGCTTGAATGTCTGCAAATCCACCATTCCAATTGTTGTAGTTACCGTCCGCAGCAGGAAGCAAAGTGGCCAAATGCCATCCAATAGTGGATTCATTGTCAGTGATGATGAATTCAGAATAGTAGAACTTTAGGTTGTGGGAACTGGCAGAGTGAACGAAGTCATCATGATCAAAATTGATTCGACGAGGTGCAGACAATCCGCCTGTATTGGCAGCCGTTGCTGTCATCTGAAGAGTACCATTCAGATACACAGACATTTCCAAATTGGCTCCAGCCGTGAATTTGACATCAATGGTTTGAAGAGTTTTTTCAGCCAAAAGCATTGCATCAACAGATTCTTCTGTGGTGTCGCCATAAACCTGTGCTCGGTGAATACCATCTGTACAGTTGTAGCGACCAAGAAGAGTTCCTGACGCATCAACTAGATCAAACCAGTAACCATCAACATTTGAGCTTGCCATATAACTGCCGGTATAGACATTAAAGTGATACCAAACAGTTCCACTTACAGGTTCATCATGTGCAATGGAAAAACCGGATGCTCCACCAATGAAAATGGCCTCCACTTCAGCAGACTCAGAACAATAGTTTGAGTCATAGAAATTAGAATTGGTATCTTGGATAGTTCCTCCACCAAGATCAGCAGCCCGACTTCCTACAAATAGAATTGCCATGGTGTACTCCTTACGGATTATCGAGGACTACATAGGTAGCCGCATGTTTGAAGGAAACTCCAGTATAGGACTCTCCCATTACGACAAATGTCGTAGCCAGATCAAGGAAAGTGAATTCAGATTTCACTGGGATTTCAATGAATACATGAAAATCTCGGTTAGTGTACCGATTTGCTCCTTGATCGAACGTGACTGTTTGTGGGTTAGTCAAAGGATCAATGATGCTTCGAGAAGATAGCGCATACCAAAATTGAGGATCGAGATCTTCATTTGGAGCAACATCTTGAGTTCCATCAATATAAGTGGCTTCCATTTCAGATGCGATTTGAGTGTTATTTCGCCACATAGCAACAGAAATTACTCCTGCTCCCTCAGCAGCCGTAAAAGTTTGAGAGGACAAAGGAGATTGTCCATATGCAACTGGGGTAACAGAAATAGCGTTGAGATCGGCATGTTCAGACAAACGATATACAGCACAGAATGACCGATAATGAGTGGCATAGTTGGAAATATCCAATGTCGCAGTACCAGCCGTTGTGACTTCAACAGCAAAGGCTGTGATGGTTTCATATTCGGTATTTTCAACAGTATTTGCTGGAGAAATACCAAACAACTGAGTGTAAGTCAGAACAGCAGTTCCACCACCAAAATTATTTGGAGTATTCCAATATGAGTCACTAGATCCAGAACCACCTGTTTGACCCCCAAGAATTACCAAATAGGGGCCAGTCTGATCAAAAGAGATATTGTGGGTCACACTGGAAGTTCGATTAGAGTTAATGACGACTCGTTCAAACGTCACAACTGTACCCCAACCCAAAGGAGGGGCTGCTGCTGCCATTGCAGCATAGGATACAGATGCGAGAAGTGAATTCATCATGTGGTCAGGTTCCCGATCAGATAGTAGGTATTTGCTGTGTCAGCATCTGGAATGAGCGTAGCAGAACCATATTGATCAGCAATGGTCAAGTTTCCACCTGCACTGTGAATGGTCACTCCTACCCCTTCAGCAAAGCTCACAGCGCCTGCACCAGCAGCGATGAAAGTCACTGGCTGACCTCCTGTCATGCTTGGTTCAACGGTGATTGTCTGAGCCGATACGTTATTCATACGACGGATCACATTCCCAGCAAAATCACCATTCACTGTGCTGTAAGCTGTGGCTGTGATCTCAGTTTGAACCATGGTTGCAACTGAACCTTCAGGACCAACCAAAGATACGCCAGCAGGCCATGTTCCAGAGGCTTTAGGACCAAAGATCGTGCTGGACGTGGTGTTGATGTAAAAGTCACCATCAGCACCTTCTGTCGTGGGATCTACAGTACCATTGAGAATGGTATTCTCACTTCCACCACCCGCACCGTTGGTTTGAAGCCAGATGGCTGCTCCAACAGAAGCATCAGCACAGACGTAGGAATTGTCCTTGGTTACATCGACCCATTGAGAGCCAACTGCATAACCAGAACCACTGTCATCAGTGACAGTAGGTGCTGAAGTGGCTGCATAGTTGTTTTGCAGGCCACCAGCACTGGGTAGGGTGTCCCCAGACGGAAGTTCTTGAAGATCCCCATCAATGAGGACGATAGGACGACGTTCAGCCATGAGGACACCCTTTTAGTTATACAAGCAAAATCGGATCTTGCGGTTGGAAGTTGATCACAGTCGAAGAGACTGCGAATCCAAGACGCTGTACGATGTTGCCTGATGCAGAGGGAGCCACATGGTTCGAGGCACCCGGAGTGGTGGACAGGAAGTGCATACCCGGAGTCAGACCGGATACTTGGTTGTTGAGTCCACTCCAATAGACAGTAGCCGTTTGACCAGTCGTATAGGCTGCCAGAACGAAACCATTGGCAGGAGCCACACCAGTTGAAGCATCGGCTTTCCGCACCTTGGCGATACCGCCGTCATTGAAGACGTTGACGAAATCACCTGCTGCGAGAGCACCAAAGGCTTCAATGGCACTGGTTTCAGCACCAATACCAGTGGGCATCATGGTGGGATCAAGTCGGCCAGACAAGTCCAATGCAGGGATCTTGCTGGCCTGACCTGCACCACCCGTAGCAGTGGCTTCCACTTCACGGAAACCTCCTGCTGCATCGTGTTGAAGGAACTTATCGGGCATCTGTTACACTCCTATGATGGGATAAGGATCGAGATTGATCTGCGTAGCAGAAATTGCCCAGCCAATCCGGCGAATGGGGTTTCCAGCAGAAGGTACGGTCTGAGTTATCACACCGTTGATTGAAATGAAAATGGGAGCATTGGGAGTCCAAGCCCATCCACCTTCAGTCATGAGTCCAGAGCGGACTACATTCACCGGATCACCAATTGGCACAGCCATACGGGTGACACCTGCATAGTTCGCCAGACTGTCTGCATCCATTTGGGTCAGAAGTCCGTCATATCCAACTGCACGGTACGCATTGATCGTTTCCATTGCAGTGATTTGAACGTCGAGAGTACCAGTCGAAGCATTCTCCACGTTATTGAATCCAGTTCCGACATTCAGTCGCAATGGTTCACGCTGACTGAGTGTCAGATTGAAGTTTTGGTCGATACCGATCTGATCATTGGCGATGACGATCTCGTATCGAGGTCCGAAGACCGCATTGAGGGTTACATCGCTCATTGTGTTTGATCCTCCGTGCAGTCGATGATGAACGTCTGACTGGAGACTCGACCTTCAACGGGTCGATCAAACTGGATGTCGCATTTGAGTTTGCGAACAGGCCAGATAGCAGTTTGTTCTTTGGGAAGGGAGATGCTGAATTCACCCTGGGCAGCGTTGGTAATAGTGACATCCAGATCTGAGATCAGTTTCCGTGCGTAACGGACCTGAGAAGCAATGGTCCAGCCAGTAATATCGACCGGAGTACCATTATTGTCGGGGTCGGTAAGGGTCATCGGGATGACAAAATCATCGCCCCGGACAAATTCATATGTGACTTCGGCCATGTCATCATCCTCTGTGCTTGGTTAGTCCACCACGCTTTACCATGAGGGGGTTTCCATGACCATATTAAACTGAAAGTCAATAAGTTTTGGTCGGAATGGCAGGATTCGAACCCACGACCTCGGGATTATGAGTCCCGTGCTCTACCACTGAGCTACCTCACCATCAAAAAAACCCACCCCCGAAGGGATGGGCCGTTCTTTACCACTGTGACTGATTCAGTCAACAGGGAGATTACAGATCACCTCCTCCCGTCCAGCGGGAGTAGAGGTTTTTGACCCATGATGGCTGGGGAAGGACGTTCCAGCCGATCACAAGACCGATCCCTACCCCTATGAGAAGTTCAAACATTCTGCACCTCCTTTGCTTCAACGGTTGCAAATACTGCCAGATTCTTCGACTCCCAGAGGGAACGAAGTGCAAGTGTCAGTTCTGCCGAAGGAGGCAGCGTCTGTACCAGTTGCATGGCAAGGTCGTGAAACGGCTTTGAGGCTTCCTGAAGGTGAGGAGGCAGATGCTCATACCGAAAAAGGCTATTCACTTTGGTTTCATCCATTGGACTCTCCAAATACTTGAGAGGCTTTCACTGTGAAGCGAGAGGTCTCTCCTTCGATTTCATCGTAGATGACTGCTTGAGCCATCGCTGTCTCGCCATAGGCTGAACCATAGAGATCAGGTTCTGACCAGTTGGAGGCTTGTTCCCACATCACTCCGGGGAACTGCTCGACCTTACGATGGTGCTTGTCTCCTGTCCAGACGGTGATGTGTTCGACATCAGCTATGTCCTTGCGATACCTCTGAAGAAACTGCATCACCAGTCGATCAGGTTTGATCTTGTCACCATGATGACCGAAGAGAGCCACCTTGCCGAAGATGTGCGCCCAGTAAGCATTGGGGTCCAGTTCGACAGTGACATTCGGTTGGTTGTGATACCGCCATTTGGCACCCTGAAGCAGTGACAGGTAGCTGTCTCCATCATGGTTTCCTCGTTTGATTACGAGGCGTACATCAGAGATTTGTGCAGCGATATCAGTGGTATGGATGATTTGTTCACCCGTGGTATCCACGACTTTGAAGTGACGAGAGTCAACGTCGAGGATGTGGTCCGATCCGTGAGTGGCAGTCATCGGAACCTGTCCATTAGCATGGAGAACATCACCGTTGTAGTACAGGATGATCTCTTGGACTTTTTCTTTTTCGACATGATCGAAGAGACGGCAGAGCCAGTCTTCCAGTCGGGTCATGGCAATCTGAAGATTCCAGTCTCCGTATCCGGTTTCTGCTCCCCATGCGAGAGCACCGGAATGTAGGTCATTGATAGAAATGAAGGCTTTCTTGACCCGATTGGTCAATTCAAGTGCAGGTGGTTTGAAGAGAACTGGAGGAGTGCCAGTGAATCGTTGAGCGATCTCTTCCATTCGCTCTGCTTCGGACTTGGCTTCTTTCTGTTTTCGTGTGTTGAACTGGAAAGAATAGGTACGTCCGTGTTTGTCTGGTTTTTGGGACTTGACCCATCCAAGGCCGGGATCTCCATCGAACCCTAGCTCGTCCATTCCGTCGATGATTGCTTGGTCGAGATCTTCGCGGGTATCGAGCTTCTCTTGTTTGGCTTGAATTGATCGTCGTGCGGTGGACTCATTGACACCGAAGTGTTTGGCCACATCTGCATATGAAGGTCGTCCATTTGCGACCCAGTAATCGTGATATTTGCTCATGGTGGGAGTCCCTTCTTGGATAAGGTCAGGGACTCCCTACTCTTTTTCTCAACCGTGGTAAACTTCATTCGGAATGAGCTTCCGATGCTGAATCCAGCCTGTGAGGTTTCCATGGAGATGCTCAGAATGCCATCCCTCCAGATTCCCAGAGGTCGGACATTTGATCCGTTCATCAGGTTTTGCCTGATGCTCGAATGGTGAAGCGTGAACACGTTCATCGTTCATCAGCAGTTTGGCTCGATCCAGTTCAGCAGTGATGGAACCATCACCATTGAAAGGTTTGTACGAGATCCGAGCACAACGAGCAGCAGAGATGTTGAGCAGGATTTGATTAACAAAATCAGTACCTTGCCCACCATACAAACCTTTCACATGCTTGATGTCTTTCTCTGTGATGTATGGCATGTGCCACTGTTCCAGAGTCAGATTTTGCACGTCAGCTTCACTGATGGCTTGTGCCACAAGATTGGCCAGATCCTGAAGATGGGGTTCTGCTGCATGGTGCTGACGAAGCCAGAGGAAGTTGTCCCACTGGGTCGCTGTGATCAGCGTGTCGATCCACGAGAAAGGCTCCAGCAAGCGATTTGGGTTCTGCTTGTGGTAACCAGCTTCCATGAAGCCTTGAGCAGTGTCAGCAGCGAAGTCACGGGCATTGAGCCAAGCAGAAACACGATCCATGTCAGACCATCCATCACCTTGGTTGGGGACAGTGACAAGTTCATTGCACTCCTCACCAGCCTGCATTCCCTTTTGGTTCTTGCCCCAGTGCCACGGCACATAGGGAATGGTCCGAACCTCATTCAGCATGGTTTTGACCGGAACAGCACGAGAAGATCGAGCATTTCGACCAAAGACCCGGTGGGTCATGATCTCACCATGAATAGGACGCGGGTAACGCATCCGAATGGTGTAGATGTGGGGACAAGCATTTGCAGCAGAAGCCAAAATGACTTCCACTTGCATTTGAGGTTGTCCCGGATGCGAATACACGTCGTTACCCATCCGAAGATCCTTCTTGCTTGGACTTCCAGAATTCGATGGCTGCATTCAGATGAGCCTGACCCAGTTCAGCCAGTTGGCCGATATCGAGATTGGGAGTCTTTGGTGTTGCACGGTCGTCGATGATGACACCTTGCATGACGTTGTGAACGAGCATGGCAGTGGACGAAGCGATGAGCATGTAATGAGGGATCCCAGTGTCGGGATCATGCTCTTCACCATCTTTCAATGCCTTGCAGTGTCGTTCGATGGAATTGATCAGGGAGCGATAACTCAGCCCCTTCTCAAAGTTACGGGCAGCATATTTATGCTCACCGAGGCCGAGACCTACGGCAGCCGCAACGATCAATTCAAATGGAACCAAGTCAGTGTCGATCTTGGTTCCAATGGATTGCCGTTGAGCACCCGTTTCTGTGGTTCCCCACTCAGCCATTCAGCACCTTCATGGAACGCTTCACAGCTTCCAGATCTTGCTCGACATCGAGCTTTTCACTGTACATCTGATTCAGCATGGTGCTGGTCTGAGCATGACTCATCCGTTCATTGTAGAGAGCCGACGACAATTCACCGATCCGAACTTGCTGTTCCATGGTAGTCTGGGCAGCATGATCCATGATGAAGCCAAGAGCTTCACCCATCTGATTGGCGAATGCGATGTGCTGGGTGGCTTTTTTGTGACGCTCTTGCGATTTGGAAAGCAGATCTTGCAGAGCGATCATGGCACGAGGAATGTCAGTTCCTTCGAAACCAAGCTGATCGACACGCTTGTTCTGTTTCACAGCACGAGCCACGATGGTACGAACCTCTTTCATCCGCTGACGCTTGTACGTCGGGGATTCTTCGGTTGCCACCATCGAAGTCACGTTCGAGGTTTTGGCTTTGGTCATTGGAGCCTCCTTGGTTGGGGGACTTCCACCCCCTCGTTAGGTAAAACCTGTCTGCCGCTCTTAACGACATTTCACTATATGTCTCTTCACACTATTCCCTGTGGCTTCTCAGGGAGCCAGATCGAGACCAGAACTCGACGGCATACTGAATCAATAAAGCCAACAAAATCAGGGAGTTGAGACAAAGACTCCCTTGGGGTGGAACAGTGCGGATAGAACCAGATCATGAAGATCCGGATGATGTACCATAGCCAATTCAGCATGGTTTCCTCCGCTGTTACTCAAACTTGGCAACCTGTGGATTGTCAGTTTGGTTTTGGTATTTGCCTTCATACTGAGCCTCATCAGAGGTCAGATGGAAGACGACTTGAGCAATCCCAGATCCAGCAGGAATCTTCAGGATACCATTGCCTTTGTAGGCAAGCTCAAGGGTCAGGAATCCCTTCCAGCCGGGTTCGATGACTGTATTGAACACACTCAAGGCTTGTCTGGCCCATGTGCTCTTGTCATGAACGATACCTACCAGATTGGTGGGCATCTGGAATTCCTCGATAGCTGAAGCCAGAGTGAATGTACCCTCTGACACAGCACCATCACAAAAGACGAGTTGTCTTCCCTGACGGTTGTCGAATTGGATCTCTTGTTTGATCCGGATGTCGTACCCTGCTTCTCCCAAACCAAAGGAAACACCATTCTCTTTGATCTTGTCTGCATACATATCGACGATAGGAGCAGCACGAAGCAGGGCAGTTCTGTTGATGATCATGTCATTTCTCCGGGATGAGGTAGACCTCACCATAGGTGACTGCATCGAGATATGGATCATACACATTCATGTCAGGCACGAACCAGATGGTCTCCCAGTCAGGTTTGGGCGGAATGGATACCGCAAGATCAGTGAAGATGACAAGAGCTTCAGGCATGATTTGCGAAACTCTCTGATACACCGGATGAAGTGATGTACCACCGCCACACATGGTCGGAATGTTATCCAGTTCCTCATCTTCACGGAAAGTGTGTTCGAATTGGATCTGGGTATCCCACAGCATGACTGTCATCAGTTGAGGGTTCAGCTTTTCTTTCAGCGTGTTGGCCGAACGAAGAAACTGTTGCCGTTGATGGCTGGTGATCGAACCAGAGATGTCCAAGGCATAAACCAAGTGAGTCAGACGGTTCTTGCGTCCACGTTTGGGGTACTTGCCCTTCAAGCGAAGACCACCTTTCTTCTGGCGACGAGAGGGACGCATGAAAGTTCGCTTCCCTCCACTCAGAGGATCTGTCAGATAATCCTCAAAGATTTCTTCGTAAGCTGCTGATTTGATGAAGACTTTTTTGCCTTCAGTGGACAGGATGGTATGAGTTCCACCAGCTTGGTTCCCAGCCTGTTTGCCACCTTCGATGGCATTGTCCACAGCCTGATCATTCTCTTCAGCTTGTTGCTGAAGATCTTTCCCAGAGCCTTCAAGAGCTTGCTTGACCAGTTCTTCAATCTGATCTTTCGAAGGACCACTGCCACCACCGGGATGGGAATCCGGATTCTTCTTCCGCTCTTCATAGATGACACTGTAAATCGCGTCAGATCCCATACCCTTGAACCGATGATCCAAGACCATTCCAGCACCACCGAAGTCAGTGTTGGGACGGCCATTGAAGGTGTGCTTGGTCATGAATCCATCATCTTCACAGGCTTGGTTCACCACATGGTCAATGGCGAGAGCATAGGATTCAGGATCCTTGTCCACACCACGTTCCAAGTGTTTGCAGATCAGGTGATAGATTTCATGAGCGATGACGGTTTTCCGTTCCTCATGAACCATCTGATCCCACCAATCCGGATTGAAGAAGATGAATCCATGTCCAGCACAAGCAGTGTCGATGGCCTTGGACCAGTAGAAGTTGATGTCGTAGACATAGCGACTCATACCTTTGAATCGCTTGTCTTTTTCGAGCATCTCTTCCACATAGGCTGCCAAGGTATCATCAGCCGAAAGGAGTTCACCAACGCCCGTCACTGTTCCAGAGGTCATCTGCCCAGTTTGGGTCTGAGAAGTCTGGTTCGGATCCACGAGTTGGCTGGACATATTGACCCCAGCCGTCTGGTCCTTCAACGCGGTCTGCATAGCTTTTTCCTTTCCCTGCAAAGAGGTTCGTGGATGGTTTTCGTGATGAAGAAATCAGGTTACGCAGTGCTTCCACATACTTCTGATTCTCCAGCTTTGAGATGGAATCATGTTCATCCTGTGTCAGAAAGCCTTTCTTGATAGCTGTCTGCACATACACTTCCACTTGTTCCCAGTCACCTTGTTGAGATGATTGGGTAATTTCACGAGACAGATTGTCTTTCTCTGCCTTGTCTTGGGAAGTCGTATCCGTTTTCAGTTTCCATTTTTCTTTGGATTTGGCATCAAACGGAGAACGAACAGGGTTGGCGATATCCCGTTCAATCGAGATATCACCTTGTTTCAGAAGATCTTTTACCTCTTTCTCAAGATCCTGATCAGTGATCTGATTGTTCAGATACAGTTCCTGAAGCTCATGGAGCTTCTTGTCAGCATCTTGAGTCCGAGCGTTGATCTTCATCCCCTCAAAAGGGGTTGCTCCCGGAGGAACTACCTCCTTTCGGAGCCGTCCCAAGCAGAGGGTCGATGTTCAGACGTTCAGCAGTCTGAGTGAGCAGACGCTTATCGCTGGGAGTGTCTTTCAGACTGCCTTTGATGGTGTTCAGGAACAGTTCACTGTACTCACCACCGACACGGTTGATGTAGATCAACACGTTGTCACGAGTCTGGTTGTCCGATTCAAGGAAGTATTCGGCCAGATCGTTCATCAGCTTGGCTTTGGCCACGCCTGCACTCGGGACACAAGTGGATGACGGAGACTGTGCAATTTCCCACGGGTACGGAAGCTGGATGTTCTCGTCATACTCTTCCTTGAAGGAACGAGCAGCACGAACACCAACAGCAGCCGACATCAGGTTGTAGCACATGGCACTGATAGGCTGTTCCGATGTGACCATCTGGCCAGTCGGTACACCAGCAGCGTCCACACCTTCTTCGGTCTTCTGGGTCAGCTTCTCGTGCATATTGACGTGAGCGAAGACCTTTTCCCAGCCACGAGGAGTCGGATAGGTCTCCAGTTCCTCACGTTCCTTGGCTTTGGTCGGTGCATACAGCATCTTCGGATTCTTCTTGATGAAGTCCACCACAGCAGCATTGGAACCAGAGTGCTGATGTTCAGCCCAGTAGGTCCAGTCCTTGTTGGAGACAGTCATCTCACAGGGCAGCATCCGGGTGATCAGGGTGTCAGGCAGTTCTCGTGCAATTGCAGAGTCAGCAGCACGGTTGCCAGCAGCCACAACCAGACACTTGGGATGGAGCTTCTTGCCACCAACCATTCGGTCAAGGATGATAGAATAGGCAGCAGCCAGCACTTCTTCAGTGGCCGAGGACAGTTCGTCGAGGAACAGCATCCAGCCACTGTAACCGTCAGGGATAGGATCCCCTTCAAGCGGAAAGGTATCGAACGGGAGATAGATGGCCTTGCCACGCTTCTCGTCACGTTCCGGAAGACCAGTCATGTCTTCACTCAGCATTTGGCTCAAACGAAGGTCGATCATCAGAGCATTTGCATCATCTGCGACTTGAGCCACGATTTGCGATTTGCCAATGGCAGGCGGACCAGAGACATACGGCACCTGCTTGCACTGAAGAGCAGCGGTGACAAATTCGTAGACTTCTGTCGGAGAGAGTTTCGGAATTGCGGATGACATTGTAAGTTTCCTTCTGGGTTGAACAAAAAACCAGAAGAAAAAGGTCAGGGAAGTGGTTTGATCTTGTATCCGTAGACCTGATCCATATCTTTGGCCATCAAAGCCACAGTCATTTTATGGTTTGGATTCAGAGAGGATCCCATGAACATGAGATCAGGTCTGTCTTCCACCAGTTCCTCAGAATGGAAAACAGTTCTTGTTTCCTCCTGAAAGTAATAGTAGGTCTTTACTTGCTGCTTGGTCATTGCGCTGTCCTTCATGGTCAAAAAAGAATCCCCTCCCCAGCTTATGCTGGAGAGGGGGTTTTTGTTCAAGAGAGGGTGTAGTTGGCGTTCAGAATGACTTCACGCGGAATACGTCCCACCTTACGAGCAGTGATCTGTTGATCAGCCACTTGGCTGGCAATGAACGGCAGCAGTTTGCTGTCATTGATGTCGGCCAGAATGGTGTTGTACTGACGACGCAGATCGTTGCCATAGTTCGGGTGACACCGGAAACAGTCATGGACTGTGATCAGTTCGAACCGATTGTACGGCATGGTGGACACGAGATCAGAGATCACCTGCATATCCACCAGTCCACAGGTATCCTCATAGAGATAGTCGAGGATACGAATACTGAGGAACCCAGACTCAAGATAGAGTTCCCAGATTTGTTGAACCATGTCAGCAGATTTGCCGTCAGTTCCACCTTTCACTTGATCAGCAATCAGACCCAGAACACGTTCCATGGTCTTGGGGTCATACTGACAACGACGATACATCTCACGGACAATCATGCCATCGACACTGTGAATCAGGTTTGGTCCCAGTCCTTTGTGGAACCGAGGACGTTCATTGACCTTTTGGATCACCTGATACTCTTCGTCGAGGAAGGTGAAGGGAATCACCTCTTTGTCGTGGGTTTCGATGCAGCAGTAGAAATTGTCAGGCATCACCCAGTCATAGGTTGTGCCATCAATCTCGTCCCACAGTTCCTGAATCCCAAGGTTCAGATCCCATGCTCCCGGTGCCATCTTCTCCATGGTGTCATAGAAGACATCCACATCTTCACCGAATACGGCTTTGGGTGTGGCTGTTGAACCATATACATTATGTTCAGATGAGTTCGTTAATCTCATCCCGGTACAAAACCAGCTTACTGTTACCAGTAAGATCAGACTATATCACCACCCTCTCACGAGGGGTTCTGCGCTTCGGACCACTTGGCCCTACTCCCTTACGGGATAGTCGTTGCACGTTCTGATAATTCTACTACTCGTTTGCACATTGTAACGAAATCATGAGTATCCAGATCGCCTTTAGCTCTGTTTACAGCCCATGAGAGCCATTGCACATTGCCTTTGACGTATCCTTTATCACTCTCAATTTTATCGAGTGATGGACACAATGGATGATTTTTCTCATATACGAATGGGACTCCTGTTAGGAGACAGGTTTCGTTCTGAGATTTTATCAAGTTGAACAAGTAATCCTCATCGAGATTAGTCTCAATTTGGTTGTACTTCTTGATTCGTTGTTTTGCACAAGACAAACGATGTCGAACTAAACTCATCAATGGTCTATCAGCTTCCGGTATTTTGGTTAGCTTTCCTGATCCACGATAGTTTTTGTTCTTGGTTCTCCACTCTCTTGCTCGTTCTGCATTGCAGGACTTACAGTAGCTATGGGTATCAGATGATGTAGACCATTTTCCTTTCGAACCGGACTTTGTGAAGTCTTCGATTGGTTTAGTCTCACCACATGATTGACATAGTTTGGTAGTTGAATTCATAGAGTCATTCCTTGTTTGACTCTATGCTTATCAGCTTCGCTCAGGATTATCTACTAAAGACTTCCCCTGAATTCACAGAATTTTCTTGGAGCAAGTTACCCTACTCCCCGCGCTATATTAGGTCAACGCGGTCATAATACTCTGCTTCACATCCTTCCGGTCGAGATTCAGACCAGAGTGCATGTGCAGGAAGATCTCTGCATAGGCGTCGAGGATGTTCTCATCTCCACCGCAGAGCTTCCATGAGATAGGACAGGAAACCAAGAGCGAGAGCAGTTGCAGACCAGAGGATGCAGCATCCAGACTGATGGTGTAACCAATGCTCTCACCCTTGAGTGCTTTGCCAAGGGCAAGATAAGCTGCACGCAACCCGATGGGATTGCTCGCTTCTTTGAACGTCTTCTTGTCGGAGAAGTCGATTTGGGAGAAATGAGCCAGACGGTCATCCCAACCCAGTTTCTCGTAGGCTTTGTCATGTTTGCACGCAACGTCTGCCATGAGATATTCGATGCCAGTGAGTTCCTGAAACTCTTGGACTTTCAACATTGGTTTTCTCCTGCTTGGATGTGTTCTTGAACGGTAAGTGGAGCGATGACTCCGCAACTCCACCAGACATTGAGCCAGTAGCCTTCATGGTCTTTCATGATTTCAGCTTTACTGGCGAAAGCAGGCACTACGAGGTGCCTTGCTTGGTTTGCTTCTGACCACCATAGAAAGGTTTCACGGTTTCCAGCCATGTTGTCTCCTCCGGATTTCAGCCTCGATCAATCGAAGCTGTTCTTTCCAGATGAGAGATTTCATGAGGTAGTCAGACTTCCGAATCGTGGTTCTCAAATTCTTGAGCTTCTTGATTTTCGCATTCTTTAGTTTGCACAGTTGACCATCTTGGTTGAGATAGCAGAAGGTGCCCACTGCTTCAGCGAATGTACGATATTCGGGAATGGAGAGGCACAGATAGTGCCTATCCTGAACTGCTGTGGTTGGTGCAGGATTATTGTCAGTCATCTTACGGATCCAGCCATTGTTCGTTGACCTCATCGTACTGAGTGCAGACACGATCAATGGTGAGATCCGTGGTTTGGTTCAGGATGAGTGCTGCACATTCTGCACGACACTTGTCACTGTTCACGAATTCTTCGGGATCCATCCCTTCAGGGATTTCGAATTCGAAGAACTGCATGGTGTCCACAACGACGAGCTTCACGCCTTGCTTCTCATCCTTGCAGCGGTTGATGTCTTCACCTGTGATCATTTCAGTTCCTTTCAGTATGGATACGAAGACTGCCAATATGAGTCAGCAGATTATCCAAGTTTCTTTCAGAAGCATGGCCAAGCATGATTTCTTGTTCAACATGGCCATGGTTGAGTTTTCGAATCCCCATCTGGTTATCAGCCGTGATGAAGAATTCAGCACCCTGTCCCAGTGTGATAGATATCATGCTGGTTCATCTCCTTGTGTTTGATGGTGTTCATTGATGGCATGAGCCATTTGAGCCATGAACATCTGAAAGTCATTTTGAGATACATCTCCGAAGACAACCAGAGTCTTGGTCTTTCCGTTGACGATGATCATTTGTCATCCTCTTTCAGCAGGGATTCTCCAATGAAGAACAGCAGAATGAGCCAGAGCATCTCATAGATGAGTGGGTCATAGTTGCCAGTTTCTTCAGCGATGACTTCTGCACCGTAAACGATGATGAACTGCCAGATGACAGCACCGAGGACCAAGATGGTCTTGATAAAGTTCCACATGGTTCAGTACCTCACATGAGAGCAGCGGATGTAGTTCCGCTTCATGTATGTTTCTCCGAGGATCTTCTCCCAGAGGTCGTACCAGAAGGCATTAAGAGGCCATTTCATGGTTTGTCTCCTTAGTTGAACAGATCGGAAGCCATCGACTTCACGTTCCGTGATTTCAGTTCATCCACCTCATCGGTGAGACGTTGCACCTGACGTGCGAGTTCCTCGAACTCTGGAGAGTCAGACACCAATTCACGCACCACTTTGGGAGGTGTCTTGGTGCCATTGACGAATGGAAGCCATTCCTGTTCGAAGAAGTCCTTGGCTTCTTTGAGACCAGCACCTGTCATTGCACGAATGTGCTTGATGCAGTTGATCTTGCTCTTGTTGGCAAACTCCGTGTCCATAAGTTCACGGGGATCTTCCATAGGGAAGAATTGACGTTCAGCCATTGACCTTTTCCTTCTTGGCCAGTTCCAACACAGCTTTGTTGTAATCTGTGCCTTGAGAGTTGATGTGATAACCTACAGCATAGCTGCGACCACGACGGTCATACTTGTGGGTGAGCCAGAACTCATTGCCCAGTGTGTGCATTCCACGCATGACATCGAGAGATGTCTCATAGAACACCTGAGCTTGTTTCTGACGTTTCTGGAATTCTTCGAAACTCTCACCCACTTTTCTTTTCGGGATGATCATGTGACCTTCAGCCGAAGCAATCACTTCCATGTTCAGTGTCAGTGCCACTGAGTTCATGCGGTTGATGTGATCGAGACAGACATCTTCCTCATCGAAGACATCAGATCCATTCAGAACGATACGACCTTTTCGGTCAAAGTACCCAGATCCCATGTGATTGTTTTTGACCTTGTTGGGTCTCACCACCATAGGCAATGGGAACTGGTAACGTGCAAGCATGTCTTCCACGTCCTGAGTGATCTCGTACTTCATGATGAAGCGTTTGCTCTCCATGTCGAAGTCGAGGAGATCCTCTTCCACAGCTTCCTTCAGCATCTCTGCCACATCCTGTGGTTCTCCCCATTTGGGGCTGAACAGTCCCACCATGGTAGGAATGTCAGCCTGTTTGTGGAGGTAAATCTGACAGAGCACATCCACTTTGAATGGATCCTCAGACAGAGGTGCGAACTGATCACGCAGGACATCCATCAGTTGGTTCCGGTTGAACAGTTCTTCGAGGTTTTTCTGTGCCTCAATCATGTTGGTATGCTCGGTCATTTGATATCACTCCTGATGTTCATGAGCAGTTTCCCGAGGATGTTGTCACCCACGAGGTTTCCTTTTCTGTCCTTGATCTGACCCCAGTAGGTGTCGCCCCAAGTGTTGAATTCGATGATGTCACGGCTGCCAGTATCCTTGAGCTTCTGTGCAAGATCAGGATGAGTCATGAACTTTGCACGTAGCACCAGTTCCATGATCTCCAGCTTCACGAAGTCCCAGTCATGACGCAGGATCACATTACGACCCTGTTTCTTTGCCTGTGCTCCAGTGAGATTCTTGAACTGCTCACGGTGCTGGATGTTGATGGTCTTGGCTGCCTGATAAGCTGCTTCAGTGTTGTCATACTCGAAGCCAGTGACAGTGATTGGTGCATGGTAGAAGTTACTCAGCCACCGATACTCGTCACGAAAACCCATGATAGGTTTCTGTGCAGTTTCTAGGACGTTTGTCATAGGTTTACGCTCCAGTTATGTTTCTGTTTGGTTTAGTCATTTTGACTATAAAAGTTGAACTTCACTTTTCAGTCATGGCCGACAGGCCAAAAGGACCAACGGGACGCAGAGTCAGTCATTCAGGGCTGTCTGATGTGTATCGTATAGGTCACAGATTCAGGTCTATCTGTGCCATATTTGTTATCAACTCACTGAACTTTTTAGTTTTCAGTCAAGTTGATGAGTTGAACTTGGTGATGAAAAAGAAATCCCCCTCCCAGCGTAAAGCTGAGAGAGGGAGTTTTGGGTTAAGCGAAGAGCTTCGCTTTGAGATCACTCTCATCCGCAGTCGGGATCGGAGCGGCTGCAACCTGCTCCTGACGACGGTAGAGTTGCACCGAGAGGTTGACGGGCTTGGACTCGCCTTCCTCCAGTTCGAGGCCAGCTTCACGGATCATGCCCATGATCTGGTTGACCAGCGTCGCCTCTTCGGCCCATTCGGGATTCCGTTCAGCCGAGTTGGCGTACAGACGGTGATCCTGAAGATCGCTCACCGCAATGCCACGAGGCAGACGGTTGAACTTCTCGACGACGTTGCCTTCGCCGTCTTCTTCTTCGGTGACAACACCGACGTTGATCCAGATGCCAGCGAATTCGTCCTCATCGGCTTTGGCCACCGAGGTACGAGTGTTTGCAGGCTTGCGGTTGGTTGCGAGTTTGAATGCCATGAGAGTTTCTCCTTCATTTCATAGCTATGGACGACGATGACACCATGTCACCGCCAAAACGACCAACGGGAGTTTCTCAACATTTGAGTCATCCTGATGATCCGAGAAAAGAGAGTAGTAGATGCGTCAGCATCCAGTTCCTCTTGGCTCACCAATGGTGGGAACAGATGAGCTTTAGACATGATCAAGCTCCAGCAGTCCCAGTTCATCGAGGTGATTCACAACCTCATTTCGCACCAGTGATTCATGAGGAGTTTTCGATGCGAAAGGTCTGGTGAGTTTGATTTCGTCACCGATTCCTGTGGTGATGTTTGTCCAGACGATCATCTGGAAGTGGTAAAGGAAGGATGCACGAAAACGATGTTCTTCGATTTCGAAAGTGTAGTCTGTGCGTCCTTGTTCGATGTTATGGACGATGCTCATGAATCTTCTCCACTTGGTTCAGTTGCATTGTGAGTTGATGGTCAATGGCATCAACAGTGAGGTCAAAGAGGATCATTCCCATCAATGTGACGATGAGAGTCAGGAAGAGGTATTGGTAAATCATGGTGGATCCTGTTCAGGTTTGTGACTGAGGTCAGTCTTTAGGGGAATTATCGTGACCTGTGGTAATCAGGTCGGTCTATCTGGGGAACGGTTACGCCTCCCCACTCGGTTGAGTAGGGAGACGCAGTTGTTACTTGTCGAACTCAGCTTCGAGTTTAGCGTAGAGAGCAGCATATTGCTCGTCGGTATTCAGTTTCTCACGGATGGGTGCGAGGGTTTCAGTGAGTGAGTTGATGACAAGCTGTCGATCACTGATCTTCTGTGCCTTGGCCCTATTGTCCACATAAGTGGTGGCCATGGAGACGCTTTGTCCTACGGACTCAACGACCTCAGTACCGATGTCGAAGGTGGTGGAAACGAAACGCTGTGCGGATTTGAACATGCCCATGATATATCTCCTATGCTGGGTTGATGGATCCAGTACGAGCAACGCGAGTGGATGAGCTAGGAGTGTAGATACGAGGGGATGCGTGTACCTATGAAATATGGGGGGGTATCAATGAGTGTAGATTGAAGACCGGGGGGGTGGGTTGACTTAGGAGTGTAGTCACCACCAAACCCCTCCACCCGACACAGTATATCAAAAAACCCATATGCAAAATTTGCTATATAATTTTTTCCACCCTCGACAGTATAGCCATTTTCCATAATGAAAATTTTTGCATACGCTGTGGCGTATAAAGGGAAAATATACGCTGTAGCGTGTCTATCAAAAGGTGAAGATGCTAGGCATCCTTCAGAAGATTCTCAGCCATCTCATATGCTGCCAATTCTCTTCTGGTTTTGGTTTCCCAGTCTTTGATCTGTTGGAGAAGATCTCTGAGAGTAGGTTTTTTCTGTGGTTCAGTCATAGGAATGGCTCCTCACAAGCCGAGGCTTGTTCGTCGATAACCGTTGGGTAATTGATCAGTGCTTGAAGAGTGCAGGATCAGACGCAGGAAGAGAGGAGGATCCTCTGAAGGGCGAGGGGCAGTTTGGGCCGGGAACATTCTCTGAAGCGTAGCTGTATGAGAATACACTTCACCCTGGCTTGCCCCCTTGGCCCCGGCGGAGCCTGCTACGGAGTTACGAATTCGGCAGGGGTCTGTCAAGATCTACATTTTTGCACAGGGAGTATATATTTTTGAACAGTTGCATCAGAGCAACAAGCTATCCTCTGGTGAGAGCCATGAGTTCTTCTGATGTCATGGTAGGTTGAGGCAGAAGATCATGCTTTCTCATGAAGTAGATAGCCAGTTTGGCTGCCAGTTCTTCATCGGGTATGTCGATGATTTCAGCAATCTTTTGACGAAGCTGAGATGCCTCAGAACGAGAGACCTGTGGGCCGACGATTTCTCTGATCATGTCACAGGCATGGGTGTACGGGAATCTACTCATACCAGATCCCCAGACCCAGACACTTGGCCAGAGTCCATTCTGCCATAGCACCTTTGGAGTTTTCCCAGCCCTTGAGCATGTAGATGTGGGTGGCATGTTTGCAGATGTATTCGCAGTCGATAGCCATACACATGCGATAGGCTTCTTGGGTATCCCGAACCAGACCCTGCTGAACCATGAGAGAAGCCTCATGATTGATCGGGTTGAAGATCTCCTTGGTTTCCCCTGCGAGCATTGACACCACGTCTTCTTCAGCTTTGAGGAAGGCAGGTTTGTTGTGGTCTTCGATGCCACTCATGGGACCAGCGATGTAAACTTTGAAGTCAGACATTCTTTGTCCTTTCAGATGTCATATTGAACTCATAGTATGGCCAGAGAGCCACCCGAAAAGGAAGAGTGATATGTCATGCTGGATCTACTTGAGCGTCTTGGTTTTGACTTCGATGGCATTGATAATGGCCTATCCGTCAAGCTCCATGGATTCCTTTTTCGGAATCACAAACCCCAGTCCCTGTGTGCGTATTTGGTCCATCGGGGGCGAAGATCGTTGGTCAGGATTATTGGTGTGAGGCACTGTCTCAGATCATATGACAGGTACTACTAAAGACACCCTATAAACCAAAAAAGAAAGGGCCGCTCCGCAGCGACCCTTCCTCTTCTCAGCCTGAGACGGGGGCTTGTCAGGCTTTCGATTTGAACCCGAACTCGACATTCACAAGATCCGAAGCAGCCCACGGAAGCGAGGTTGCCGGATTCTCGGTCCAGTCGGTGACTTGATAGTCTTTGCTGAATGGGACAGCAAAGGTCGGGGTAAGATAATCCACAGCAGACATGCGAATGAGGTGCTGGAGACCAGTAGGGGAATTGATACCCCGAACAGAGGTCGTAACCTGCACGATGTTCGAAATGTTGTTTGCACCTGTGTAGGGTGTGAGGATTGTGGACTGGGACTGCTCCGGAGAAACAGTGGTCATACCTGTGGTTGGATCATCGTCCGACAACGAGGAGACTGGGCCGTTCCAGTTCCCGTAGGCACCAACAGCCACCGGACGAAGAAGGTCCAGACGAGCGTTGCGTGTGTCCCCATCAGCCACGATGATCTCAGAGAAGTATTGGTACTCTTCATCCTGACCATCGTTGATGCTGTAAGAAGAACCCAGACGGAAATACTTCGGATGGTTCCAACCCGCAGCAGAATAGGACTGACTGAGGATCAGAATCTCATCCACATACACCCGAGCTTCAACATTCAGAGCCGAAAATTTCAACTGCACGTCGTAAGTCCGAAGAGCATTTTCGGCTTTGGGCAGATACCGTGTCAGAGTGTATTCTGTATCATCCACCGTCAGATAACCATGGTATCCTTCAGAGCTACGATCATGATACGTCAACAAGAAGATCCGAGCACCTTCATCATCCACAATCTCAAGGATCGGGTTGTTGTTGTTCACGTACCAGAGATCTGAACCGTTACGGAAATGAAACCAGTATTCATCGGTTTGAGACTGAGCGATAGCTGGAGAACCCACAGTCATATGTGGATCCACCTGAATCGAATACGGGACTCGATTAGAGTCATAACTCCATGTGGGAGCACCAATCTTCGATCCCGGAAAGTGGGATACGGAGTTGGAAGCGAAGAGAATATTTGGCATGTCGTTTCCTTTCTGGGATCGAGACCGTTTTAGAAGATTGAACCTTTGAAATCCACTGCATACTGACGGACCTGAGCGATGTTCGCAGTCGATACATCACCGATTTCCATGGTTTGCTTGTTTGAACCCCATCCAGCAACCCGTTCCACGACACGACGAAGATTCTTGTCAGTAATCCCACCCCATGAATCGAGGTAGTAGGTTCGACCTTCTCCAACATTCTCAGGGTTTGTATCAGCATCATCATCATAGAAGTAGATCAAGAACATATCTCCGACCTCAAACAACTGAGGCTCAGAGAGAACATGATCAACCCAAGTGGCACCAGATCCAGTTCCCGGACTGGTCGCTGTGATCTCTTCCAATGGTTCAGACACCATACCCAAACTATAAAACCCACTCTTCTGAGTATTCACTCGACAGAGTTGCATCCGATAGTTGAAAGGAGCAGCCTGATCATTCAACAGAACAGAGAGATGACTGATATCAACACGCGAGAAGCATTCAAACACAACACCTTTCCCAGCCACATCATCATTGTACTGATTGGTTCGATCCCACGTAGCTGCATATCCAACTGCATCACGCAGATAAGGAATTGGACCTTTGGGAATCAGGATGGTTTTGCTTTCACCAGAGTTGTAATCCACACCTCCAGTATGAAGCTCTTCATCAACATACTGAACAGGAGTCCAACGAATTCCATCATTGGATCCTTCCAGATAGAAATCATGAGGAACCTGAAGTGCATCAGATCCAAGACGAGCAGTCAGTTCCAGTTCCCCCGGTTGGACAAGAGTTCCAAAATCATACCCGACCCACGATGTACCAGCATTGATGGAGTTCTCAGCCCCAGCCCAGTAGTTCGTGTTTTTCACATCGTCAAAGAGAGCATCCGCATTTGTTGAACCCAGACCAGCAGAACCAAAGATAGGCGAACCTCCAGTACAAAGGTCAATAGTTCCGGGAGTATCTCGCATCTCGACTTCAGACAAACCACCACCAGACCAAGTATTGGCACGAGTGAAGCGAATTCGCCATTGCTCAAATTCAGGACCAAAACTCCGGCTCACTTGAGGCAGACCTTTAGAAATCTGAAGTTGCACAGTATCGACACGAGTATCGTTGTCCTGACCTTCTTGAAGGTTCCATTCGATAAAGACCCGCACATAACGAGTTCCTGCTGGAACAACATCCAACAACACACGACGGAAGTAGATATCTTCAGGCGAAGCCCAGAGACCCGGACCAGAGTTGAAACCTAGAAGGGTATCATTCGCAGCATAATACTCTACACGAGCATTTGCTTGGTTCGCGTTTCCGGGATTTCGTTGATACCAGACCAACTCAATATAGCAGTTTCCAAGATCAACATCCGTTTCCCAGACAGCAAAGATAGGGACATCTTGCCAGATGTAGGAGTATGGGGTGTTAGATCCACCTGAATGAACATCTTCACCACCATGCCACCACAGCTTGTAGGAATGCGGAGTTCCTTGATTTGAGATACCAGCAAAGGCACCCCAATAGGTTGCTTCTCCAAAGACATTCCATCCTGCCATCCCCATTTCAGCACCGGGGTTCTTCAGATTCATCATTTGAGGAACATTATCGACAAGTGGTTCACCAATGTCATGATTTACCACACTGATACTGATATCTCGTTCCAACACAGAAAGAGTATCAGGTTGATGCAGACCTGTGATGAAATCCAAGTTCATGGCATTCATGTCTTGACGATTTTCTGCACCCACACCTGTAGTGAAATAGGCAACAGATCGTTGAACATCATGACGGTTTTCAGCACTGATACCAGACGTGATGACTGTTCGTTCATCTCGCATAGTATTGGCTTTTTCACCTTGAGGCAGACCTGTGATGAAGTAATTCTCTTGCTCCCCTATTTCGATTGGTTCAATCAAAGAGATCGCAATCGAGTTGGAAGTCAGAGCATAATCCTCACCCAGATAGTTTTCTCCTCGGACTTCACAGGTGATTACGGTGTTATCGTATTCAGCCGTAGAGGTCCAAGTTTGAGAGTTGGCTCCGGGAATATCCACACCATCACTCATCCATTGGTAATGGAGAACAGCAGCAGGAGACGCAGCCCATTGACCAGAGTTACAAGTCAGGACGCTTGGAATCTGAGGATCCCCAGTGAGATATGGTGGAAAGGTGTTCGTGGGCGGATACCGATACAGAGGCGCTGAAGCCAGCGGTCCATAAAGGCTGGAGACCAGATGCACACCTTCCCGGATCGACGGTTCGATATGAACCAAGTCGATGGACCGAGTACGGTCGTCATCCTGAGTCCCCACAGGGTATGAAATAGGATGAGGCATTACCGAAGCGGTCCTTCAACGTAGAATGTGGCATCAGCAGTGGCGATGATCCGAATGTCTGGCATATTCGCACGCGGCAGCCGGACAAGGTTGGAATCGTTCACTGTGTACGAGGCTTCACTGGGAGTGAACCAGTTACCTTGTTCATCTTTCACCTGAAACTGGACAGTTCCGGTTTTGACGACACAGGTGACGTTAAGATCCTGAGCATAGGGTCCAGCAGCTTTTGCAACTACGTCGTTACCACCATTCTCAGCCATGTCAGCTTGCGTGTACCAGATCGGTGTGCAAACATAATTCGTGGAGCATTCTTGAGGCATTTGCTTTCCAGTCTTGGTTTAGGTTATAGGCATTAGTGTGATCGCAATACCACAGTTATGGAGCCACGAGCAATGCTTACACTTAAAGAGGTCCAAGACAGCCTGCCCGCTGGCCAAAAAGGTCACATCACGCAGGATATGGTCAATCAACTCAATGCCCTTTCGAAAGATCCTGAAGAAGCTCGGTACATCCGGGAAAACTTCATCACTTTCAGTCAGGTATTATCCGAAGGTCGATTCAAACTTGGTGATTACGTCCGTGCAGTGATGTACGTTTCCCACAAAGTCATGGGGAAATCGAATCTGGATGCTTACAAGGCAACCTTTCCAGAACGCCATGCTCAAATGGTTGCTGATGGACGACAGCCAAAAGACATCGCTTCCTATGTTGCAGCCTACAACAAAGGCAAATTGGTCAACATGGTTTATGAACGAGCCATGATTCCAACATGGGTTCTGAATCAGGATATGTTCCAGTCGGCTTTGAATACCCAATACGAGATCATGAATGACGTGAGCGTGAGTGACAAAGTTCGGGTGGAAGCAGCAAACTCGATTCTGACCCACCTGAAGAAACCAGAATCCAACAAGGCTGAACTGAAAGTGGAGATCGGTCTCAACGATGGCATGAAAGCTCTGGAACAGCGTCTTTCGGAAATGGCTGAGATCCAGATGAAAACCATCGAAGGAAAGGCCATGTCCGTGGAGGATGTTGCAGGAATGCCCCTGAACATTCCGGAAGCGGAGACAGTGGATGAGTAAATTCTTCGGAAACAAGACGGTAGATGACTACCTGAACGAAGTGGATTTCGATTGGTTGAACAACGGGGGGTATGTCCCCTCGAAGTTCAGCCTCGAATTCATGAACTTCATCAAGCTGTGCAATGACGGACGGGGTGAGGACAACAAGACCCCGACGATGCACTTGGCTATGCTCGACAAGCTGCCAACCAAAAAGAAGAAGATCACGAACCTCTGTGCTCGTGGTACTGCAAAAACGACCCTGATGGCAGAATACCTGACTCTGTATCTGGCGATGTTCAACAAAATTCCAGGCTTTGGTTCAGTTCCGGGAATGCTCTACATTTCGGATTCCATGGACAACGGTGTGAAGTCGATGCGGGAATCTGTGAAGTCCCGGTACTATTCGTCTGAGTTCCTTCAGTATTGGCTTCCTGAAGAGGGAGTTCGATTCACTGAGAACTACATGGAATTCCATAACCGGAATGGTGGGAAATTCGGTGTGAAGATGTTCGGTGCAAAATCCGGTATCCGGGGTACGAAGATCTTCAATCGTCGTCCTGTTCTTGCTGTAATGGACGACTTGATCTCTGATGCTGACTCCAAATCTCCCACTGCGATGGAAGCCATCAACGATACGGTATATTCGGGTGTCCAATACGCTCTGGATCCGACTCGTCACAAGATGATCCTGAATGGAACTCCGTTTAACAAAGAAGACATCGTGTATCAGGCAATTGAATCTGGTGCATGGGAAGTAAACGTGTGGCCAGTCTGTAAGGAATTCCCCTGTGAACGGGATGAATTCTCTGGAGCTTGGGAAGACCGATTCACCTATGACTACGTGAAAGAGATGTATGATTCTGCTGTGATGGAAGGAAAAGAGAAGTCTTTCCGTCAGGAACTTATGCTTCGAATCACATCTGATGAGTCTCGTCTCATTCAAGAGGATGAGATTGGTTGGAGGTCTCGCACTGAAATTCTGAACAACCGGAAGAACTACAACTTCTACATCACCACTGACTTTGCCACTTCGTCGAAGCAAACCGCTGATTACACTGTGATTTCTGTGTGGGCTTACGACAAAGATGGCAATTGGATTTGGGTAGATGGTCTGTGCGAACGTCAACAGATGGGCAAAACTATCAACGATCTGTTCAATTTTGCACAAGAGTATCAGCCCCAAGGTGTGGGGATTGAGGTGACTGGTCAGCAGGGTGGTTTCATTCCGTGGATCATGTCTGAGATGGATCGTCGTGGGATCTACTTCAATTTGGCCCATGACCCAAAAACCAACAAACCCGGTATCCGTCCGATGACGGACAAACTGTCACGGTTCAATCTCGTGGTTCCATTCTTCAAAGCAGGCAAAGTCCATTTCTGCTCTGAGATGCGAAAGACGAAAACCCTTGGTTTGTTCATGGAACAGATCAGCCTTGCGACTCGGGATGGTTTGATGGGTAAGGATGACTGCCTAGATACCATTTCCATGCTGACGGTCATGAACCCATGGAAACCAAACCCAGATGAACCCACTGTGGAGACTGAGGTCTCGACTGCTGATCCTATCTGGGGTACAGAAGCGGAAATGGACGAAAACAGCGGCATCGACGCATACATCGTGTAAGGATTCAACATGCTCTTCTCAGATTTCTCTCGGAAGTTGGCTTACGGGCAACTCAAAAATACATCCGCAGTTGACGACCAAGATCTGGGAGAACTCAATCCCGGTCATGAGGATCAGATTCTGGAACTCACCAATCAGGGTCTGATCGACATCAGTACCCGGATGAAGCTGTTTGAAAACATCTATGCACTGTCCTTTGTCCCCGGACAGAACATCTACACTCTCGACGAGAATCTCGATCCAGTCTTCACGGATTATGTACGGCTTTTGTCCGTACACGCAGTCCACAAAGACATGGATGTGATTCCAGAGAATGAGCAGACGTTCATTCCGAAAACCAACAACCAGATCACACTGCCATCTCCCAATACGGTTCGATTTACTGATGCCTTTATGGCTGACTATACCCCGGCAGTTGACCTGAAGTTTCAGACCACTCATCCGGAAATCACTCTGACAGATTCCATGAATCTGCCTCCTCATCTGTATGAAGCTCTGGCACTTTACGTCTCTGGGTTGTATCTCTCCCATATGGGCGGGGAAGAACACACAGCGAAAGGCGATTCCTACTACGGGCTGTATTTGAAGATGATGGGTGATGATGTCATCGAAAACAAATCTCAGACCTCTGAAGTAGTGGATGAAGACACTCGCTTTCAGGACAGGGGTTTCGTCTGATGAGCAACCAAGATCCAAACCTTTTTACAGAGGTTTTCAACCAACGTGCTGCGATTCTTACGTTTTTCGGTGCGTTGGGTGGTTCTGTGCGTGCAGCGGTTTTGAAAACCACTTGGCGTGAAGGGCTACGTGTCGTATTCGTGGGTGGAGCCGTTGCGTTTGGCGTCGGTGTACTTGGGCCTGTGATTATGAAACCTTGGATTGGAGATCTTCCAGATGAAATGGCCGGAGCAATGGGAACCCTCACTGCTGCGTCATTTCTCATTGGTTTGGTTGCTGTCACGTTGGTCGAACGGTTCATCGCTGGTGAAGCCAATGAACCAATTGATCCGATTCCCCGTCATTATAGTCCGGAAGGGCGTTTGGAAGAGGAGGATAAAATTCCCGACCCGGAGGGAAGTCAATGACTCAGACCGTACCGAAATATATGCCCCAACTCCGTGTAGAGAAAACCACTAGAAATCGTGATGATCTTCGGGTGATGATTGCTGGTTCAGTGTTCTGTATTTTCATGATCATGCTACAAGGTGCATATGCCAAGTTTCATGATGCTTTTCTGGCTGATCGTCCATTTGTCATTGTCACCGTACAACTTGTCTATGTGGAAGAAAACCTACCACCTTTGATCAAGTATGATGCGGATGCGCGTCAGCCTGCTTCGGGAACATGGACGGCTGCTGTATATCAAGAAGATGGAACTCGATTGAATTCTCGTAAAGGAAACGGGAACTATACCGATATCGAAGATGATCCGAAATACTGGAGTTGGGCTGCTTGGTTTGACAATGAACAGTCGGATCCTCCTGCTGTTCCTACCATCCCTTTCTATGTCTGTGTCAGGTATGATGTGACAGCCAACGATTCTGGAGTGGATGACTCCACTGAACAGTTTTGTTCAAATGTGTTCTATCCCAATGAACCTGAACGAAACGTAAAGATCACTGATCTAACAAACGAGGATATCATCAAATGAGTATCACAGTTCGAGACTACCAAGGTCGAGTGAACGGTATCCTCCGGGGTGCCGTTCTTGAAGTTGATGGAATCATGGGACCAAACACCCGTAAGGGTATTGAAAAGGCCATGAAAAAACGTGGTGTACGTCGTCGTCAGGATCTTTTTGATCGTGGGGTACGAGGAATTGTCTGGCACTGGACTGCTGGTGCTAAAGGCTTCATCGACCTCGAAAAGAAAGCCTACAACTTCCTGCACTCGACATCAGGTGACACAATTCAAGGCGATGCTACTGTGGCTGAACAGGTCATGTATGACTGGCGTCGTGGTATTGGTGCTTCTCATACCAAGTCGATGAACACTGGCTGGATTGGTCAATCTGTCGATGCCATGGCTGGTTCCAAACAAGCCAATCCTATGGTTTGGGGATCGAACCCCATCACTTGGGAAGGTATTGATGCAATGCTGGAGCAGTCTGCTGAACTGGTTGAGGAATACGATATTCCCATCTCCAAGTGGACTACTCTGACTCATGCAGAAGTTGAACCGACGCTGGGTGTAAAGCAACGCTGGAAATGGGACTATACCGTACTTCCCGGTGATACCAATGGTTTCCAAGATCCTGTGGAGATTGGGAATATCCTTCGAGAACGTCTGATGAAGAGGTTCCTATGATCGGAAAACGAGATCTCATTGCTCTAGGTATCAGCCTCGCCATGATTGGTGGGGCTTTTGCCTATGGAGTCCACAAAGGTACAGTTTGGCAGATTGAGAAGTTTCAGGACAAGAAAGTGGAACTTCAAAACGAGATCCTTGATCTGAATGCGGACCTTCAGCTAAAGAACGCCGAGATATTGCGTCTCAATCGTCTACGAGAGGAATTGGTCAATGAACTCGAAACTCAAGCTCTTGAAGCCGATGGTGCTGGCAATCCCGGTGTTGCTGCTACTGGGGGGTTGCAGCGGTTGGAACGCCGATGGAGTGAAAGTACAACCTCTCCCTGAGAACGTCACTGATCCCTGTCTACACCCATTGGATGTTATCCGTACTGTCAAAGGTACTTCAGTTGGTTCAGACGAAATTCGGATGGGCCGACTTGGTGATGCTTTGATCGAGTGTGGTCAAGAAAAAGAAATTGCTGTACAGGGTTATCAACAACTCTCCGAGATTCTCAAGTAAGGGTCGATCCATGGAAATGAATGACGAATATAAGGTCCAGTCTGAGAACCGGAACGAACAACCAGATACGGTTGATGTCGAACGCATTGAAGATGCGAACGATGGTGCAAAAGCTACCATGACTGATTGGAAGAAAGAGCCGAAGCTGGAAGATCTTCGTCAGGATCTGGAATTTGCTCGTCAGGAAACCGACGACCAAAAAAGCAACGTCACAGGATGGCTGGATCTCCGGAACGCAACAGGTGCTGAAGCACCGAAGAAAGCGAAACCGGGTCGATCCGCTGTTCAACCGAAACTCATTCGTAAACACAACGAATGGCGTTATCCGGCTCTGAGTGAGCCTTTCTTGAACACTGACCGTATGTTCCAAGTCCTTCCTCGTACTCATGAGGATGGGCCAAAAGCCAAGCAGAATCAGGTGGTTCTGAATTGGCAATGGGACACCAAAATCAACAAAGTCGATTTCATTGATCGTTACGTTCGTACCGCTGTGGACGAAGGTTCTGTCATTGTGCGTGTTGGTTGGGAACAAGAATTCCGTACCGAAGAAGTTGAGATGCCGACGTATGACTATTTCCCTGTGACTGATGAGCAGGAAGGTCAAATGATCATGCAGGCAATTCAACTGATGCAGAGTGCTGGTCATGAATGGGAGAATCTTCCTGAGACGCTGAAAGCATCGGCTGAGATGTCGATGGAGATGCAGCAACTCGTAACTGCAAAAGAATCTGGTACTGAGATGACAACCACTGAACGGATGGTGAAGAACTGCCCGTCTGTGCGTATTATCAATGTGGCCAATTTGTTCGTCGATCCGTCGTGTGAAGGTGACTGGGAAAACGCCCAGTACATGATCTACACCTATGAAGCGACCAAATCCGAACTGATGGCCAAGAAAGAGACCTATCAGAATCTGGAGAATGTGAACTGGGAATCTGCCAAGATCCAATCGAACCATGGCAACCCAGATCATGAAAGCTCGACTCCAGCAAATGACATGCGTACTGCTGGTTCTGGTTCCGCTGACAAGCAGAAGGTTCTGGTTTACGAATACTGGGGTCTTTACGACATCTACGACAATGGGATCATGGTTCCCATCGTTGTAACTTGGGTTGGTGAAACCATCATCGAGATGCGTCAAAACCCATTCCCTGACAAGCGTCCTCCGTTTGTCATTGTTCCATATATGCCCATTCTCAAATCAGTCTTTGGTGAGGCTGATGCGTCGCTGCTCCAAGATAACCAACGGATCATTGGTGCTGTCACTCGTGGGGTCATTGATCTCATGGGTCGTTCGGCCAATGCTCAGACTGGTTATGCCAAAGGCTTCCTCGATCCTGTCAACAAGCGTCGTTTCACGAACGGGGAAGACTTTGAATTCAACCCAAATGGGGATCCAAAAGCAAATATCCGTCAAATGGAGTACCCCGAAATTCCGAGGTCAGCCCATGAAACGATTCAGATGCAAAACGCAGAAGCAGAGGCACTTACCGGGGTTAAGTCCTTTAGTGGAGGGATTTCAGGAGATGCCTACGGATCGGTTGCTACTGGTATTCGCGGTGCTCTCGACAGTGCTGCTACTCGGGAAATGAGCATTCTTCGTCGTCTTGCAAAAGGTATGCAGGACATCGGTATGAAGATCATCGCAATGAACGCCAAGTTCTTGAGTGACAAGGAAATTATCCGAGTCACCAACGAACAGTTTGTTGAGGTTTCTCGTGCTGAATTGGAAGGTAACTTCGATCTGAAAGTCGATATCTCGACTGCATCTGTTGATGAACAGAAAGCCAATGATCTTGGTATGGTTCTTCAGACTGTTGGTCCTGATATGGATCCAAACCTGCGGAAGATTGTCCTTGGCAAGATCGCAGATCTCAAGCGTATGCCTGATCTGGCTGAACAGATCCGTTCCTATGAGCCTCAACCTGATCCTCTTCAAGTTGCTCTGCAAGAAGCAGAACTTCAGAAAGCTCAGACTGAGATTGAACTCAATCAGGCTCGTGCTGAAGAAGCTCGTGCTCGTGCTGCCAAACTTCTGGAAGAAGTTGATGAGGCTATGTCTGGTCTCAAGCATGAACGTGAAGTTGAGAAGATGGGTGCTCAAGCTGCTGGAAATCGTGCTACGGAAATCACCAAGGCACTGTTGGCTGGAGAAACTCCTGCTCAAAACATCGAAGCTGCTGTTGGGTTCAACAAGATCAAAGAGATGGAAGATGAACGGGATACCGCTGCTCCTCGTGGACGTGGTGGCCCAAGTGGTGCTCCTGCTCTTGGTTCTGGTTTCTCAGATCCTTCGATGGTTCCACCTCAACTCGATCAACAGGGTGGACAACCGCTTCCAATTGGTCCATTGAGCACTCAGTAAGACTGAAGGAACCCTGAAAGGCAGGGTTCTAGTCAATTGCTGAGAGGTATCTAATGGACCTGTACAATGCGTCTCTGGGTGAAGAAGAACCCGAAACCATCGAACTGACCCATGAACAGTATGAGGAAGCCAAAGCTCACTTTGCCGATATTATCGCCAAAGGTGAAGCTGCTCGTCGTCTCGCTGAGAATGATGACTTCAAGTTGCTGATCATGCAGGGCTATTTCGTCGATGAACCAGCCCGAATGGCTGAACTTCTGTCTTCTGGTCGTCTGAACGACAAGGTGGCAGACGACTGCACTGATTCGATCAAGGCAGTTGGCAAATTCCGGAACTATATGAAGAACATCGTTGAGCAGTCGAACATGGCTCAAGATGAACTCAAAGGTCTGGAAGAAGCCCGAGATCTTGCAATCAAGGAAGCAGCCGGGGAATAACCCCGGCTTTTCCGCATTTCCCTAAGCCCAATGATGGAGAATAATCATGGCTAACGAACCCAAAGAAATCGACTTCGACAACATGAGTGATGAAGACTTCCTGAAGTTGGATGAGGAACAGTTTTCGGGAAACGTCCCCGAAGGTGAAACAACTCTGTCCAACAATGAGGAAGAAGATGACTCAATCCAAACGTCGAACGACGAACCTGATCTCGAAGACACTCCAGATCCTGACGCATCTACTGACGGTGGCGAGTCTGACGATGCCGGGGGTGATACTGATTCCGACCCCAATCTCGAAGACCCGGATGCCGAAGAAGAAGATCCGGAAGAAGACAAGTCACCTGACCCCATGGCCGGGGAAGGAAGTGAAACGGGTGAGGAACCATCGTCCGGTGAGCAACCCAAAGCAGACTCCCAAGAAGAAGGGAAGACTGCCTCCGAAGAAGATGGAGTGAAACCCAAGGCTGGCAAAGGGGAAACTCCTGCCAAAGCTGGGTATTACAAACTTCCTGATGGCATGGACACTGCTCAAATGGATGAAGCCCTTGGTTTCTACCAGAAGATTACCACTCCGTTCAAAGCGGATGGGAAAGACTTCACTGTGCGTTCTCCTGAAGATGCAATTCGGTTGATGCAACAAGGCGTGAACTATTCTCGTCGGATGCAGGAAATCAAACCGATGAAAGCTCTGAATCGGATGCTTACAGACCAAGGTTTGAATGATCCGAGCAAGCTGAACTTCCTGATCGACTTGTCGAAAGGTGACAAAGGGGCAATTACACAGTTGCTAAAAAGTCACAATATTGACCCGATGGATCTTGATACGGAAAAAGATTCGGGTTATCAGGCCAATAACTACCAAGGCGACCCACAGGACAATGAGTTCCGGGATGCGTTGGATATGGCACTAACTTCGCCGGAAGGCCAAGCTCTGGTAACTCATATTCACCGTGACTGGGACAAAGCGTCAAAAGCCAAACTTCGGGAGAATCCGGGAATTATCGGCAATCTCCAAGAGTTGAAGCGAAGTGGTGTCTACGACAAGGTGGTATCGGAGTTGGAATACCAAAAGAGCATGGGATACCTGCTCAATGTTCCGTTCCTTCAGGCTTTTGACCAAGTTGGTGAAGCCATGAAGAATGCGGGTGTGTTCCAAAGTGCTCCACAAAATCCCGGTCAAGGAAGTTCTATGGCTCCGTTGCAGACGACGGGCCAACCCCAGAGCCAACCTGTTGCATCGGGAGGACGGAAGCCCAAGGCGCAGTCGAAGCCTACGGCCAATCCACATCTTTCTTCGACACCTCCCTCGAAGCAGTCTGCTTCGGCTCCGGCCAAAGAGATTGATTTCGACAAAATGTCGGATGAGGAATTCGCCAAATTGGCTCCTCCCGAGTGAAACCGCTGAGACACTGAAAGGAAAACACCATGGCTCAGATTTACAACGCACCGAAAGTTGGTGTTGATGGCTCGCCGCAATCTTCGGTTGGCCCCCAGTTCAACACCCATTACTGGGACCGCAAGTCCCTGATGGATGCTGCCGAAGAGATGTATTTCTCTCCGCTGGCTGACGCAAAATCCATGCCGAAACACTTCGGTAAGGAACTGAAGGTCTTCTACTACGTTCCGCTTCTGGACGAACTGAACGTCAACGACCAAGGTATCGACGCCAATGGTGTTGCCCGTGTTCCGGGTACTTTCACCGTGACGTTCCCTGCCGTTGTGGAAGTCCCCGATGCAGGTGCTGCTGCCGCAGTGACTGCAATCAACGACAACGTGAACTCGGCCACGGGTACTGCTGAAGTTGTTGCTGCCACTGGCGGTGATGGTCCTTCGGGTGCGACCCACACGCTGATCACTCTGACGGACAACGTGGTTCACTATGCCAACGAAGCCGATGCAGATGCAGCTATCGCTGCTGCTGGTGCTGGTGTGAAGCAAGAGAACGTCGGTGCTCTGTACGGTGGTTCGCGTGACGTTGGTACGATTCTTGGCAAGATGCCGACCCTGACCGAGAACGGTGGCCGCGTGAACCGCGTTGGCTTTACCCGTCTGGAACGGAAAGGCGAAATCCAAGAGCACGGCTTCTTCATGGAATGGACCGAAGATTCCCTGATGTTCGATACGGACTCGGAACTCTACGGCCACCTGTCCCGTGAGATGCTGCGTGGTGCCAACGAGATCTACGAAGATCTGCTTCAGGCTGACCTGCTGAACGCTGCTGACGTGAAGATCTATCCGGGTGTGGCGACTTCGCTGCGTGAAATCTCGGGTGAATCTGGCTCGGTGACTGCACTGGATGTCGGTGATCTGAAGCGTCTGTCGGTGATCCTCGATGACAACCGCACGCCCAAGAAGACCACGATCATCAAAGGTAGCCGCATGACGGATACCCGTGTGATCTCGGCTTCGCGTATCGCTTACATCGGTTCCGAACTGCAAATCATGATCAGTGATTGGGCAGACTTCGTACCCGTTGAACAGTATGCTGATGCTGCGACTCTGATGAATGGTGAGATCGGTGCAATTCCGACTGCCCATCTTCGGATCATCGTGGTTCCGCAGATGATGCGCTGGCAGGGTGTGGGTGCTGATGAAGGCACCAACGGTGGTTATCAGGCAACTGGTGGTCGTTATGACGTGGCTCCGCTGCTTGTCATCGGTAACGAAGCGTTCGCAACCATTGGTCTTCAGGGCATGACCGGAAAAGGCAAAGCCAAGTTCCGCATCATCGTCAAGAAGCCGGGTGAAAAAACCGCTGACCGGACTGACCCCTACGGCAAGATCGGGTTCTCCTCGATCAAGTTCTTCTACGGCTTCATCAAGCTCCGTGGTGAACGTATGGCCGTGGCCTACAGCCCGATCCCTGAGTAATCTCAGGCTCATAAGACTGATTGAGGCTCCTTCGGGAGCCTCTTTCATTTGCACCAGTCTTTAGGCTGTGTTAAGCGACCATCACCATGGTAACTCAAAAGGAAAAACCCAATGGATGATATCTCCAACAAAACCCCGGCTGAACTTCTGGAAATCGTTGAGAACACCGATGACAAAGAAGTGCTCCGGTTCATCGCCAATGAGATGGAAGTCTCATTCTCTGGCAACACTGGTGTCGGTACTCTGAAAGAGAAACTGATCCCTGTTCTGGAAGCCAAGGCAAATCCGGAACCTGAAGTGGACAAGGATGACCCCATCATGCAAGCACTGGCGAACAAGCCCGTTGAAGAACCTGTGAAGACTGAACCAAAGAAGGTTCTGGATCTTCCTCGCACTGCACAAGCACTGCTGAATCCCAACACTCCCGGTCTTTCTGAAGTCGAGAAACGTGCCATTGTGAAAGCAAAGGCAATGCGTCTTCATCGGGTTCGTGTTCATAACCTCGATCCGAATGATTCGGCTCTGCCGGGTGCCATCAAAACCGTCTACAACAAGTACACGGGCAAGGTGTCGAAATACATTCCGTTCGGTGAAGAGAATGAACTGGGATGGCATATTCCTGAAGTTCTGCTGAACTCTCTCCGTGAAGAGAAGTACACCATGCGGAAGGAAGTGAAACAGCGTGGTCAGGTTTCGAGTTTCGGTGTAAAACAGTACAAGACTGTTCTGATGCCGAAATTCAACATCGAGATCCTGCCTCCGATGACGAAGGAAGAGATCGCTGGTTTGGCTCAGGACCAGAAAGCTCGTGGTGCAATCGACACTCACGAATAATCGGTCTATATCGGACTGAACTGCCATAGGAGAAGATCATGAGCAACGAATTCGAAAACCAAGACAATTCGTCTACGCTGGCGAATGATCTTTTCACAGCATTGACGGCGGGGGTAACTATTCCCCCGTCGCCTGACTTTTCTGATGCCAAGTATGACATCACCCCAGATCAAAACTCTGATCTGTATTCGGACATCACCGGAGCAACTCTTCCTGAAGTGACTGCTGGTGCAGGTACTTTGGATGGTACTGGTGCATTCGATGTGTTCATGACTGCCATGGACAAGCACCTTGAACGTGAATTCAAAGGCAATCGTCTCACTGGTTCCCAGTATGCAGAGGTTTACACCGCTGTAGCAAATCAGACGATGGGCCAAGCTGTGAGCTTTGTGCTCCAGAAAGAACAATCCCGATGGGCTGCTGTTACCGCACAAATGCAAGCCCGTATCGCTGAAATCCAAGCAACTCAGGCTTTGGTTGAGCTTGAGAAAGCCAAGATTGAAGCTGCTCAGTCGAACTTCCAACTGAACCTGACTGCTGCCCAGTATGCCCTGACGAAGATGCAGACGGCTACAGAAGAAGCACAGCATGACAGTGTGACTGCTGATGTTGCCATCAAGCAATTCCAGCGGAACTATCAACAGCCTGCTGATCTGGCTATCACGCATTACGAACGTACTGCGGTGATGCCTTCCACTGTGGCTATGAATGAGTTCCAGACTGACCGGATCCTTCCGGCACAAGCAGCCATTGCTGAATACCAGAACCAAGTGCTTCAGCCTTTGGAAGCTGATATTCAGAAGCTGCAACGTGATCGTATCATCCCAACTCAGGCTGATATCGAAGACTTCAAGCGTGACTCCATGCAGCCTGTGGAACTGGCACAGCAACAGCACATCCTGAACCAACGGATGCCTCAAGAGACTGCTCTCATCAAAGAGCAGGTGGAAACCCAGCGTGCCAATACTCTGGAAACCCGGACTGATGGTTTGACCCCGGTACAAGGTGTCATTGCCCTTCAGAAACGGAACCTTATCGCTGATGCAGACATCAAGGATTACAACCTTGCCAATACTCTGCCTCGTCAGGTGGATCTGTTGGGTGAGCAAATCATTCTCACCACTGAACAGGGTGAAGCAGAACGTGCCAAAACTCTGGACACTCGTGCAGATGGTGCAACTGTTGAAGGTTCTGTTGGGAAGCAGAAAGATCTGTACGATCAACAGATCGACTCCTTCATCAAGGATGCTCAACACAAGACTGCCAAGATGTTCTTGGATTCGTGGATCACTCGAAAAACTCTGGATATCGGTGTTCCGGTTCCTTCGGAGTTCTCGGAAGCAACTGTTTCCAGTGTGTTCAACAACGTCCGGACGAACAACAATATCTAAGGAGACTTCCACATGGGTCTGTTCTCCTCGAAAAAAATCATCACCGTCGCCAGCACATTGTACAACATGGCTGGCGACGAAGATGACCGTCCAGACTTTCTGAAAGGTACGCTCTTTGGAGCAGTCATGGCCAATGCTCCGTCATTGGCTGATGACTTGACTGGTGCGTATTTTGAAGGACCGGGACAGAAACAGCTTCAGTTCTTTCGATACTGTCAGCAAGTGGATTATTCCATCATGCCAACAGCTTCGATTACCAATTCCAGTACATTGGATGCTTCTGTGGTTGGGGCTGAGATCCCTCTGACGAGTGTTCCTCCTGCTCCTGCTGGTTTGCAGATCTCTGCTTACCAATCTGCTATTGCAGATGGGGATTTTCAGATGTGGCTGGAGAAATGGATTCTCTTGAACCATCCTGATCGGATTGGTGAAGATTGGTTGGGTGAATATGATCCTCCGACCAATACCTTCTCTGTCGAATTCCCGAACAATGACTTCTTCTCTTGGCTTAATGATGGGACGTATGGTCCTATCTATGATCCAAACAAAAGGTATGTCGTGTCCAAGTACATCGAATACTCGGACAGCAGTGAGGGAAACTTGGTTGAAGGAACCCCGACAACAGAAGTGACCTCACTTCCTGATGTCACTGGATGGGATCAAGTTTCAGCAACTTCGACATTCACAAATACCACTTTGATCCGAAATCGAACCACCACTCTAAGCTACAACAATGGTGATCCTGATGTTGTGGTTGAGAACAATGTACCTGCGAATGTGTCTGATACTCTCAGCACTGCTGAAGAGGTGTACCAACGTGAGATTGTCATCTCTCAGAATGGTATTGAGATGCAGGGTGAACGTCAGATCTGGAACTTCACAGCTACTGATGAAGTCATTGGTGGATATACCAATACAGTTGTGACGACGACTGATCTGGGTGGGGGCGTAATTGAAACCCGAACCGAAGTAACCACTGGGGAACAAGTCCTTGAACAGTGGACCACTCGGTATGATACTCAAGATTTGTTCATTGGTGAGCAGTATGGTTCAGAACAGGTCTTCATCTATGAGATTGGAACTGGCAATGCGACTCTCGATGCCTTGGTTTCAGATGTAGATGCTTCTGGGTTTCAAGAATTCTTTCCATTTGTCCCAGTCCGGATCGACAACAAGTCGATTGATGAACCTCAGTTTTCTGATCTGAAAGCAGAGAATGATGCGATTTATCGTCGAGCATTTCCGGGGAAGCGATTTGATACGTTGGTCGAGACAGTAGAGGATAACCCCTCTATTGACGATATCGACTATGCCTATCTCTGCTGGGGTACTTCTCTGAATGCGAAAGACAACGCAGCCAAGATGTACACTTATGACTTCTTTAAGAAGATGATCCCATTTCAGTCTGGTGGTTCAGGGAATGCCATGACTCAATTGGCAGCCGATGTGGCTGCATATGAAGCTGCTCTGGCAGCCCTTGAAGCATGGGAAGCACAGTATGCTAATCAGGAAGGGAACGCATGGAGTACCATTCCTCCTCGTCCTGAAGTGCCTTCTGCCCCACCAGAACCACCAACCAACACGATCAAACTCAAAGATGGGTCGATTGGTATCGACTATCGTCTGACATGGGTTCATGTGGAAGAGGAACAGTTCACTGGAACATTCGAAATGCTTCCAGCTTTTGGTGGACAGCCTGCGATTGAATCCAAAATCAAAGACTGTAAACTCGAAGTTGGTCCAGATTTCACGTACCAAACTCGTGACACTTACAACACTCGTGATGGTGAAGAAGTTCGTATGATCACGAACACTGTTCCGTCGATATACATCTATCGTCAGATTGATGAGAACACCTACCGTCGTTTGCAGATCTGGGGACTTATTTCCCGGAACTACATTTATGGTGGGAAGTCGGTTGATATCACTTCGACAGAAGCTCTGAATGATGATGAGGAATCTGGTTTCTTGGTTCCTCTTCATTATCCAACCATGTACGAAATGAACATCATTGACTACACGCAGCTTTGTACTGCGAACTCTCATATCCTGTTCAATTCATATGAGGTCACGAAACAGAAGTGGTATCAGCGAGGGATCTTCAAGATCCTTCTGGTCATTGCAATCATCATCATCGCTGTTGTGGTATTTCCGGGTGCATTTGCCGGGGGAGCCGGGATTCTGGGAGGGAATCTTGCCGTTGGCACTGCTCTAGGCTTGACTGGTACAGCCGCTCTCGTAGCGGGCGTTGTGGCCAACTACATCGCGTCGATCATCATTGCAGAGGTGCTCAAGATTGTTGGCACCGAACTGTTTGGTGAGAAGTGGGGTGCTTTGTTTGCTGCGTTGGCAGGTTTTGCTATTGGTATGGCTATCTCTGGAACCAGTCTCTTCAGTGCTGAAGGTCTTCTTGGTTTGGGAAATGCCCTTGCCAATGGTTATGCTGGTTGGGTTCAAGGTGATATTGCTGAGATGCAATCTGACCTTGAAGATGATCGGAATACCTATGAGGAACGTATGGAATACATCCAAGATCTCATTGATGGGTTGGATGGAGAAAGTAATTTGAATTTCAACCCAATGTTCCTTACAAGAGCAAATGAACGTGGCAATTCTCGTGGATATCTCCCGGAAACCCTAGATCAGTACATCCGTCGAACAACCATGACTGGATCTGAGATCGTAGAACTTACACATGACATGGTGTATGAGTACACAACAATCGCAAGATCCCTGCCGAGGAATTGACCATGAACACGCAGTTTAACAACTACAATTCTGCCACCACCAATGGCTCTCAACTCTCGAATACCCAGATGGGGATGAACCAAATTCAAGTCGGTGCTCCGACTGGGAATGTTGGTACTCCGGGTGTGACTGATGTCACTGTGGCTTCTCCAACAACTCCTCAAGTGGGAAGCACTGGAGCACAGCAAGGCTCTGGTTTCTGGTCCAAAGATGGTGGGGCTGGACTGGTGCTAGGTGGGATTCAGGTTCTGGGGAATCTTTGGTCTTCGTATCAGGCTCACAAGATGGCCAAAGAACAGATGGCCTTTGCTCGTGAACAATGGGATACGAATCTCGAAAATCAGACACAGACTTACAACACCGCTCTGGAAGATCGAATCCGTGGTCGTTATGCGACTGGTACTCGTACCGAAGAACAGCTTCAGGGCGAAATCGACCAACACAGCCTGTAAGGAATGAACCATGGCCAACAGTGATCCTCGACTCCAGTGGCGACAGCTTCAAGTCGCTTCGCCAAATGTCTCTGGCCTCATGGCTCAAGTCCGAGGTGGTATCAATGATGCTGCTTCGGCTGCTGAAGGCATTCTTGGTCGATACCAAGAAGGTGCAGAACTGAAAGCAGAAAATGAACTCATCCGTCGTATCGGTGGAATGGATCAAGATCAGCTTCGGACTGCATTCAACAGTGGTGCATTTGATGATCTCAATCTCGGGGAGAATGGTCTTCGTACCCTGAATGAAGCAATGGGAGTACGGGCTGATATCCGTTCTACCAACGTGAATTCTGATCGTACCCAAGCCTCGATTGGTTGGGGGAATGATGCAAACTCTCGTGCCAATGCTGCTGAAGGTCGGAGTGCTACTCGCTTTGGTTGGGAAACTGATGAGTACAACCGTGGTCAAGCTCAACAAGAATGGCTTCAGAACAATGCTGGTGCTTTCTTCGATGCAGAACGAGGTGCATTGACTGGTGGTACGGCATTCTCTGCTCACATTGACCGTACCGAAAGTGGTGGTGGTGCTGACCAATATGACACTTTGTTCGGTCATCGTAACCGTAGCAACGGTGTACGTGTCTCTCAGATGACATTGGGTGAAGCTGGTCGTTTTGCTTCTCCTGATGGGGAGTATGGTCAGTCTGTGAATGCTGAGATTGGTCGTGTTGCCACTCCAATGGGTAAGTTTCAAATCGTTGGTTCCACTCTCCGTGGTCTTCAGCGTGATTTGAATCTTCCTGATGATGTTCCATTCTCTGCTCCTGTTCAGGAACAGCTTGGTCTCTATCTGGCTCAACAACGTGTGATGGGTCCACGGTCTCGTGAATCCATGCGTGCTGGTCTTCGGTCTGAGTGGGAAGGCTTCAAGAACGTCTCTGATGCTGAACTGGATGTCATGATTGATGAGATCCGTTCGATGCCTCTGGTCAATCGGGAAAGCATTTTGGCTGCCGCTGCTGGTGGTCCTCCTGCAACTCCGGGACAACCTGCTGCTCAACCATTTGAACGTCCTCGTAATCAGGATATTCAGACTGGTTTTGGTGGTGATGCTTTTACTGCTGCGATGGCTGCTTCTGGACAGTTCACTCCTCAAGAGATCTTGGGTCAGGTGAATCCGCTTCGTGAAGCTGGTCAACGTGGTGATGAACTCATCCGTCAACAAGACGCTGCTGCAACTGCTGACCTCGTTACCGGGATCACTCAAAATGTTGTCAGTGCTGATGGTTTCACTCCGGGTGATGCTGCTGGTGCTCAGACAGCAATTCAAGAACAACTGCTCCAGACTGGTGAATACTCTACGTCTGAAGCTGCTGATCTTGCTGCTGCTGCAATTGCCAACATCGAAGCAGATGCTGCTCTGAATGCTGAATTCAACCGTGGTCGTACTACGGAAGCACAGAATGCTGTGATCAATGAAGCTCTGACGAATGCAATTACTCAGGCTAATCGTGGTTTGGCAGGGAATGATCAATTCCGTGCTGTTCAGGATATTGAACGGTATCGTCAGGCTGAACAGCCTCATCTGCAACTGGAATCAGATCTTGGGATTGCTAACGATCCTCAAACGCCTTCGAACTATCGTTCGGAAGATCTTCGTCGGATGGTCAATGATCTGGCTGCCCATTACAAAGTACCACCTGCTGTTATGGCTGTGGCAATGCGTGATGCGTACAATCCGGATCCGGGCTTCATCAATGGTGAAGATACTTGGCATGGTTTGGGATGGGATCTTACCCGGAACAGCCTTGAAAATCGGTTTGATCGTGCTGCTGTGGAAGCTGCTGTTGCCCAGCTTACCCCAGAACGTCAGGCTGAATTCGACCGTGCTCAATCGGAACTGACGATCAATGAGACTCGTCTCCAACAGAACGCAAGCCAACAGCGTCAGATCATTGGTCAGATGAACCGTTTCGAAGCGTCGGGAAATACTGATGACCCTCGTTATCAGACTCTTCGTGAACGTCTGGATCGACTGATCCAAGAAGCTGCTACGATCTCCCGTGCTGATGGGAACCTCGACGGACGTTGACCCGAACATGAGAATGTGACACTTAGAGCAGGAACCACACAAATCCTGCTCTAAGGTGTCATATCATGTCTGAACGCGACGAAATTCTTGCAGCCGAATTGATTGCTCAACGTCTCCGGGATCCAAAATTCCAAGAAGAAGTCGCAGTCTCTCGTAACCGGGATACCGGAAACGAAGATGAACTCATTCAGGATATGCGAAACCTCAATGACTTGGAGATTCGTGCCAAGTATGGGGATGAAGGTTATCTTGCTTCCATGGGTCAGTATTACACCTCGAATGAGGTGGATCAGATCAATGATCGTGAACGTACTACCCGTGAAAAATGGAGTGACATTGCCACCAGTGCTGTGATGGCTACTATTCGTTCAGGTGGGAACCTGTCTGGTATTGGTGCTGGTTGGTTGGTTGAGAAAATGACCGATGGTCAGATCTCCCGTGAACAAGCTACTGCTGACATTCTTTCGGCTCACAATACTGCTGTTGAAGATGTTCTTCAGGAAAACCTTTCTGAAACCATTCAAGATCGTCAGCGTCTGTTCCAGATCGAAGGTGAACTGGATTCCTTTGACAACTATATGGAATACGAACGTGATCTGGCTGAAGGTGCAAACCCAACGCTGGCTGAATGGCGTATGGAAGGGAAGAACTTCATCGACTCTGCCAGTCGTGCTCTGAACAGTGGTGATGTCACTGCACAACTCATTGCTGAAGGTGTGGGTGATATGGCCCTGTCTGCACCTCTTGGTGGTGCTGCTGGTTTGGTTGTCAAAGGTCTTGGACGTACTGCACTCTCTAAGGCACTGACTACTCGTGTTGGTCGTGTCATGGGCCGTGTAGGAAAAGCTGGAGCCTATGCCTCTGGTGACGTTGCTCTGGAAGTCTCTGGTGTCTATGCCGAGACTGTTCAAGATGTGATGGCAATGGAGAACTCCACACTTCTGGAAACCTCTTCGATTTACCGGGGATTGATCCAAGAAGGTAATTCTCCTTCTGAAGCCAAGGCAATTCTCGCAGGTATAACTGCTGAAACTGCTGCCATTCGTCAGGCTCCTGCATCTGTTGTCCTTGGTTTTCTCACCTCCAAGTTTGAAGCGATGCCAATTGGTTCGTTCCGTAACTCTGGTATTGCTGGTGGTCTTCTCACCATGGCTGGTGAAGGTATCGAAGAAGCTGGTCAGGGGATTTCTGGAAAGATCAACCAGAACATTGCTGTGGAAGAATACGCCAACATTGGTCGTCGTACTCTCGAAGGTGCAGGTGAAGAAGCTGCTCTGGGCGCAATTGCTGGTATTGGTACTGCTGGTGTATTTGCAACTCCCAATGCTCCTCGGAATGTCCTGAGTGATGCTGGCAAAGCTCGTGATGCTCTTTTGGACTTTGCTCTGGATGGAGCCACTGAATACAACGATCCTCTTCGTCAGGACATCATGGGACGTGATAGCCGAGCACAAGAAGCTGCACGGGCTGCTACGGCTCTTGCTGTGGACTTCGGGACCAATGTGGGTCGTGGTGCTGCTGCCTTTGCAGGGGACGCTCTGAAAGCTGGTGAAGCCGTTGGTTTGGACAAGGCTGCCCGTGCAACTGTTGATGCTGCTCGTGGGGCTACTCAGACGGCTGTGAATACCACTGCTGAAGCTGTGAACCGTGTGAATACTCGTGACGAACGTGCTCAGACTTCCAAGGAAGTGGAAGAAGCTGTGGCTGCTGCTCGTACTGTGGATGAGGAAATCCAAGCTGGTCAGGTGACTCCTGAAGTCGCTCAGAGTGTAAGCAATGAAGGTGCTGCTCTTACTCCGAACCTGAGTGATACCGTTGGTTCCAACAAGATCGAGACTGTGGCCAATATCATGGCCAAGGTTGGATCTCGTGCATTCAAACCAACTGTGGAAGACAAAGCCTTTGCTGCTGCTCAGATCAAATCTCTGGCTGGTGTGATGAACTCTCTGCCTGCAAAGGCACGTCGTCAGGTAGCCAAACTGGTTACGTCGAAAGCTGCTCAGACTGTGGTCAAAGAAGCTGGTGAGATTGATCTCAATAAGGAAGAGGTTTCGCCGGAAGCTGAAGTTTCCACAACCGTCAACGTGGCGAAGAGTAATCCGGCTAACGTGAATCCTGAGAAAACCAAGAAGATCTTGGAAGAGTCGGGTGAGGTTATCTCCCCGGAGGATGCAAAGTATCTTCGCGTTGCTTCGAAAGTTGCTGGTACTATCAACAACTTGGTTGGAAATCTGGTGTCCATCCGTGAGACGGAAAACATTGGTCTCAAAGCGGACGATCAGGCCGAGAAGGAGAAAATCGACCCGACCGCCCGCAGCATTTATGTCGATGGCTATGTCAACGACAAGGGTGAGAAACTCCGGTCTATCAACGACTTTGCCTCGGATATTATCCAAGGTGCTCAGTCGCCAGACGGGACGATCATCAACCAGAAAAGAGAAGTGGTTCCTGTACGGTCTGTGGCTGAATCGTTTAACAAGATGGTTCAGCACATGAACAACCGTATTGGTGCATTGAACCAATCGTTTGACAGCAATACCCGTAACTCTCGTGGGAAACTGACTGCTGGTAAAGGGTTCCCCTTCCAAGGTCTTCGGAATGGTGAGACGTTTGTTGAACTGACAAGCCCTCTCTATCACCGTGACAATCCTGCATCCGTGGCTCTGGCCAAACGGATTGCTGCTGAACGTGATGCCACTGTGGAGATCTATGAAGCCCTGCAAGCAGAGTTTCCTGAGATCTTCGATGGTTTGGTTCTGCCTGATCTGATCGAACTGAAAACAGAAGAAAACCAAACCCAACAACCAACGGGTATCGAGGAGTCTTCGACGCCCGAAGGCGGCGAAGTGACGAGCACCGAAACACAAACACAAGAAGAGAACGAAAACCCAACGGCTGCCGAAGAGGAGACAAATTCTGAGGAAGGAGCAGACGAGACCGGAGCGACCGCGACGGATGAGACTGTGACTACCGAAGAAATTGACTCCGATGAGCAGGCTCTTAGTGAAGACGAGATGTCTGATGAGGAAATCCGTGATCTCATGGATACTCCTTCCAGTTGGGCTGAAGCTGATCGTGTACGAATTCAAGAACGTCAGAACCGTCTGGCTGGTGCTGCACGTCAGTATGTTGCTGAAATGATGGGAGATTCTCTGAAGAAACGGATCCGTCAGCTTCGTATCTATCCTGATTCTCTGGGCTTTGGTCCGGGGTACGCTCATGTGTCTGAAGATGGAACCAAGAAGAAGATCTATCTGTCAGAAGCTATGTTTGATGAGAATGACCAACTGACTGCTGAAGGACGTGCTGTTCTTCTGCATGAAGCTGCTCACGTCGTAGACTTCACCAACAGTCCGAAATTCATTTCCCAGTCGAATTACTTCAACAAGACCGGGAAGATCATGAAAGAGTGGAATACTCTGAACCCTGAATCTGATTGGGCCAAGAGTCGTATGGAGTATGCCAACAGCTTCCGTGGTAGCGATGACAAACAACATCGTGCTGAAGTCTTTGCTGTTCTGACGGAATTCTACTATTCCCGAGATGAGTCGCTTCTTGCTGACTCCCCTGAAATCGTAGCCGAAATGGAGACCATCTATGGCACGAAAACCCAAGCAACTGGAACTTCCACTGACAGCACCACTTCCGAAGGGACAAGCTCCGAAACCGGAGGAACAACCGATACCACTGAAGGATCGACCTTCGACGCAGGACTCCGCCCCAACAGCGAATTCCTGAATGAAGTCTATCCTCGTGATGAGAATACGGATGCTCCGACTGATCTGAATGAGGTGGTACAAGTCATTGAAAACAATGGCGGTATCAATACTGTCACTGTGAACAAGATCGTCGAACTGGCTCCGAAACTGACGAACTTCATTAACAAGCGTCTTCGTCAGCGTAAGACTCAGATCGACGGCAAAACTCGTTCGATCCACAAACACATCTTGGAGAACCCCCAAGGTCTGATGTCAGTTATGCAGTACAAATTCACTGCACTGGCTGATCCTGAGACTGGGGAGATGAACCAGAACATGATGGAACTGGCCACTGTTGCTATGGTGGACTGGTTGACTGCTGCATCTCAGTCGGATCCGAACCGTTTCAAAGATACCCTTGAGAAACAAGGTTTGTCGTTTGCTGATCTGAAGAGTGATGAACAAGCTCGGGATATGGCAATCGGTATCCCCCCGTCGTCTTTGAAACCTCAATTAGCTCGTGCCATCCTCGATATGTGGGGTGTGAAGCCCAACAAGAAATCCGCCATGGTGGACTACTATGGGATTGCTGAAGGACTGGCTGCTGAGATGCTGCTGGGTCTGGAGGCTGAAGGATATCTTGAGGTCAAGCGTATCGAACTGGCGAAGGTCATGTCCTCTGATGCAGAAACTGGGGACAAAGAGGTTCAGCATGTGAAGACTGACTCGATCATTCTCAATTTGGAGAAGGTTCGGGAATTCCAGAATGAGGTACGCTCCAACCGTCAGGATGGGGTTTCCAACACTGTGAAGGAATACTTCCTTGGGAAATCCCGTGAGATGTATTCCATCGGTGAAAAGATTCCGTTCAAGAAGCGTGGTCGTCTGAGTGCTCGTGAGAACAAAGCAATCCGGACGATGCAGGATACTCCTCACTTCTATAACGAAGAACTCGGAAACCTTATGCTGGAGATCGGTGACGAAAACCTCATGCGTATCCTTGGTTTCGTCGAAGGTGTGAATGAAGAGACTGTTCCGAATGCAACTCTGCGTCGCTCAATCCTCGGAAAGAACCTGTCGATTGAGAACAACCTTGCAGATGCAGGTATTCTGACCAGCCAACTCTCTCGTCAGGATCCGGTGTATTACCCGGTGGATGTGACTTCTGTGGGTCGTCACCAGTATCAAGGTGTGAACCCCCAATCGAACAAATTCCTTCGTGCTCTGGTTACTCCAACTTGGACCACTGTGGATTTGGCAACTCAGGAAGATGCAGTATGGCTGGGTGTTGCTCAGGCTGCTGATCTGCACAAGATTGAGAAGAAGAACCACCAGAAGATCCTGTCCACTGTACGGGATGACTTCGAGGCTCGGTATGGTGAAGCCAAGAACCAAGTCCTTGAAATGTTTCGTGGGAATGAATTCGACTCAGATGCGTTCACTGCTTCTGCTCTTGGTTTAGAGTCTGAACTTGAGCCTCAAGTATTGGCAGCCATCTTTACTGTGGCAAAAATGCAACATGCCAAGGAGACTGGACAAACCAGTTTTGAATCCAGCCTGTCGGTTGAACTCGACGGTCTGACCAATGGTGCTGCCAATATGATGGTGAACTTTGCTCAGGGTCTTATGCAAGCCTCTGAGTGGGAGAACTTCAAGAAGATCGGTTTCTACATCGGGAAGGTCGGTCAAACGATCAATGACTACTTCGAGAAAGAAGGCAATCTCGATATGTACGAAACTGTGGCACGTCTTGCACAGGAGAAGATGGTTCGTGCCATGACCAAAGGAAAGATGCAGCGTGAGGCTATTGCTGCTCATCGCTTTGCATCTCACTTCGGAGATCTGAAGAAGAACGAGAAAACCGGACAATTTG
>PDWI01000354.1_pt1 | contig 74094 bp, 67 predicted proteins | sample 1430891 | NCBI WGS metagenome assembly PDWI01 (sample SAMN01162508, study PRJNA174530) | Oral metagenome, whole genome shotgun sequencing project. | biome: Marine environment; feature: Marine mammal; material: Swab sample of the gingival sulcus; isolation source: swab sample of gingival sulcus...
GTTGTTGCAATTACCCTGGAGAGTACCATCCAGGAACGGACCATCGCAACGGTACAGGATATGCTTATGGAGTTTCTTCGAGCGCAATTGAAGAATTATACCCTCACCCTCCAACCCGAAGTGACGGAGGAGAAGCGTGAGGTAAAGCAATCTCTTTCATCGGCTGAACGCCTTGAGATGATGGCAAAGAAAAACCCCAATTTGATTGAGTTAACAAAGAAATTGGGGTTGGAGCTTAAATCGTAAATCGCGCTTATTCCGGTAAGAGGATAAACTCGATCTTATTCGTATTCAGATATTTTTCTGCAGTTTTCCGGATCTCTTCAGCGGTGATGCTGTTGATGAGTGTTTCAAATGCTTTTGTGTCAGTGTAGGGCAGGTCAAGGCGGTCGTTTTTGGAAAGCATCTTTAACCAGTATTCGTTCTCTTTCATTTTTTCTGATCTGGTCTTCAGCATATTCTCTTTAAATCCCTTGACATTCTTTGCTTCTGGGCCATTTTTGATAAGGTTTTCAATTTCGCGATAGACGATCTCTTTCAGATCCAGGGTCCTCTCAGGGTCGCCATTGAAATAGATCAAGAAGCGATAGTTTTCCCAGGGCTCCTTTCTTGGGTAGAACTGTACTGAAACCCCGTAAGATCCCCCTTCTGTTTCCCTGATGGTCTCTGTATAGCGCACGTCAAGAATATCTTTTACCGCGGTCATAAGGAGACGTTCTTTCTCATTGTCGTAGTCAAATTCGCCCGGCATGACAATGGCAACAGTTCCTTGTGGGGTCTCCATAGCCTTTGTAAATTGCTTGTGAAGATCTGTTTTGGGGGGGCGGATTTGATGATCGGTCACCTTTTCGTCACGTTGGACGTTGGGTAGGCCACCAAGCCATTTCTCAATGAGGGGACGTGCCTCATCGGGGTCTATATTCCCCACAAAATAGAAGTGGAATCCCGAAGGATCTCCAAAACGACGTTGGAAGATTTTGTAAGCTCTTTCCGGTTCTACGCGGTCAAGATACGCTACGGTGAAAGGCTCTACGCGTGGATGGTATTGAGCCATGATCATAGAGAGGGAGTCAAAAAGGATGGTTTGTGGGTTGGCTAGTCTGTTTTCGAGCATTGCTTTTTTACGTGATATCAGGCCTTCCACTGCATCGTTGTCAAGTCTGGGTTCGGTGAAGTAGAGGTAGGTGAGTTGTAGCATGGTTTCAAAATCCGTGGAGCGGCAACTTCCTTTAAATCCTTCCCAGTTTTGTGATAAGATAGGGTGAACCTCTGCAAATGTGCCTATAAGAAGCTTTTGGAGCGCATTTTTATCGTGTTTGCCAAGGCCACTCTCTTCGATGATATCAACCGCCATGTTGGCACTAGGAAGGTGTTTGGTTTTTACAGAGGAGATTCCCCCATGGCTCCAAGCACTCATTAAGATCTCATCATCTTTAAATTTGGTGGGTTTGAATGTGATGGTTACGCCATTTTTCAATACCCAGGTTTCGGTGCCTTGTGCCTTGTTCTTTGAACGTTTTGCCCGCTTTCCCTTTTCCGGTGGATTGGAGACCAGAGGGGTGTTTACCACCACATCTTCGTAGGGGGTTAAGGTCATGTTTTGTACCTTCTCAAGAAGATTGAGAACCTCCTCTTCTTGGGGCATTTCAATGTTTTCGTCTTCAGGTCCGGTAATGACAACCACTCTGTTTTCCGGGCGGATATATTTTTTGGCGAGGCTGTTAATCTCTTCAACGGTGATCTCGGGGAGAATCTCGTTGATGTAGGCGTAATCGTATTCAATGCCCGGTATGGGGTCTCCCTCAAGGAAGTGGGATTGGTACTCCTGGACATAATCTCTGGACTCCTTTTTCGCACGCTCGTTGTACATCTTTTCGATCATGGTACGGAGTTGTTCTTTGTTTCTTTCGAGCTCCGATTGGGTGAATCCAAACTCTTTTACCCGTTGGTTCTCAATCAAAACGGCCTCTAGTGCTTTTAGCGCTTCTCCGTTGTTGGCTATTGCGCCGGCAAGGTAGGTGTCAACGGTACGAATGTAGGGCATATAGGCAGAAAAGGCATAGGCATAAGGCGGATCCTTTTGGGTTAATTTTTCTGATAAGCGTTGGTTGATCATCATGGAATAGAGGTTCTGCAGGATACTCTCTCTGTAGTATGTAAGATCCTTTTTTGCCGGAGGATCATGTTTCCAGAATATCATCGACATGGTTTTTGTGGCCTCTTTGTCGGTGAGGATTGAAACATAGGTTTCTTGATGCTCCGGAACAGTAAATTCCTCCCTTGGACGTTCGTTCTCGGGATTTTTCAGGTCGTTGAATTGGGCAATGATTTTGGCTTCAATTTCTGCGGGGTCAATATCTCCTACTACGATAATTGCTTCGAGGTTAGGGCGGTACCAATCGTTATAAAAATCCCGAATGGTTTTGTATTCGTGGTTCATGATGATATCTACATCACCGATCACATCGTGTTCCGCATATTTCGAATCCTTAAAAACTACTTTTTGGTACTGATTCATTAAACGGAAATCGGCCCCGCGGCGAACACGCCACTCTTCATGAATGACCCCTCGTTCGTTGTCGATCTCTTCCCCTTCAAAGGAGACATGTCCTGCCCAGTCATGCAGGATAAGGAGGGCTGTATCGATGTTTTCTGGAATGTCAACGGGAACTTTTTGAAGGATATAAGTGGTGTTATCATGCGTGGTATAAGCGTTGATCTCCGGGCCAAACTTCATGCCAATGGATTGGAGCCACTCAATAATTTCATGTTTTTCAAAGTTCTTGGTGCCATTGAAGGCCATGTGTTCGCAGAAGTGTGCCAGTCCATTCTGATCAGGGTTTTCCAGGATTGCTCCCGCATTGACCACCAGGTAAAACTCAGCTCGATCCTCCGGAATAGCGTTCTCTCGAACGTAGTAGGTGAGCCCGTTGTCTAGTTTCCCGTATCGGATAGCTTGATCCATGGGAATGTCATCTTTTCTGTTTTGCGCTGATAAGATGCCGGTTATCATTAGGGTGGCGGCCAGTAGATAGCGTCTAAGATTGTGTCTGTTCATAATTATTGTATTAGTGCTGATCGCTAGTTGTTTTTTTAATGAGCCCCGCAAGGTACTAATATTTTCTATAGGTTAAATCGGTCGGGGTGCTTTCCGACTTTGCCCCGGAAGAAGTTCTCTATGAGGACAAAATCATTTTTAAAATGTCCGGAAGGTTTGATGATGGGGCCGGTGTAGGCCTCCTTTTTTTTGAAATCAAGGGTGCAGAGGATAATGGGGACATTCGCTCTTGTTGCGATATAATAAAAACCTCTTTTCCACCGATGAACTTTTGACCTGCTCCCCTCTGGGGTGATTGCAATATAGAGGTTTTCATGGGATTTGAATAGTTGTGATATTTGTTCCACCATGTTGTTCTTTTTGCCCCTATCTACAGGAATTCCTCCGCGTGCTTTGAGCCATGATCCCAAAGGCCAGAAAAAAGCCTCTTTTTTGATGAGAAACCGAACCTCCTTCTTTAGTACATTAAAGACTAAACGTCCAATGACAAAGTCCCACAAGCTAGTGTGGGGAGCCATAATCACGATACCTTGTTTGATCCCGGAGGGGAATGGAGAGCTAATTTTCCACCCCAAGAGTCGCAATAGAATCGCTGAAACTTTCTTCTTCATGATGCAAAGGTATAATTCCTTTTAATCTGTAATGTGTCATGGAACTTCCGGTACCCTTGCAAAAGGGATTTTTCTTGATAAAAAATGGGAGAAGCGTTTGTTTTTTTGCGTGAAGAGTTCTACTTTTGAGTAGATTTTCTACTCGTTGTTGCGACTTGCCTTTTTGGGGGTGAGGTGGCGAAGCTGTATGGTGGCGATTTTTTTTCTTTTTAACGATACTGTTTTGTGATAGATACGTTGATTACTTCGAAAACAAGGGTTAAAATCCTATTGAAGTTCTTTCTTAATAGTAAGAATGCCTCCTATTTAAGGAGTCTCTCCTCTGAGTTTAATGAGTCAACCAATGCCATTCGGGGAGAGTTGAATCGATTGGAGCAGGCCGGGCTATTGGAATCTTTTTCTCAAGGCAACAAAAAGATGTATAGGGCGAATACCCATCATCCTCTTTTTAATGATATTCATAATATTTTGTTGAAACATACCGGGTTTGATCAGATTATTGATCGTATTCTTTTCAAGATTGGACCATTACAATATTGTTGGGTCGTGGGGGAGTTTGCCAAGGGTAATGACAGTGCTATTGTGGATCTCGTTTTGGTGGGGAAGGGCATTGATAAGAATTATCTCAATCGATTGGTTGTAAAGACAGAGAAGATTATTGACCGAAAGATTCGCTATATTGTGTTGTCGGTAGAAGAATTTCCACAATATTTGGAATCTTTTCCTGAAGCATTGTTATTGTATCGGGGAGAATGATATTTTTGCAGAGACTATTTTTTTTATACACTAAAAATAAGATAAAAGATGACAAAGAAGATTGCTGTAATTGGGCTTGGGTACGTTGGTTTACCCTTAGCGGTTGAATTTGGTAAAGTTCGTCCCACCGTGGGGTTTGATATTAAGCAGGAGAGAGTTGCAGCGTTGGAAGAGGGGCATGATAGCACCCTGGAAGCAACGGATGAAGATCTGGCGGCTGCGGTGCATTTGACCTACACGTCAAAGATGGAAGACATTAAAGATGCCTCTTACTATATTGTGGCAGTTCCCACTCCCATTGATAAAAATAGGCGGCCAGATTTAACGCCGTTGATAAAGGCGACAGAAGTGGTGGGTAAGGTGCTGTCAAAAGGCGATATTGTGGTGTATGAGTCTACGGTGTATCCGGGGGCTACAGAGGAGGAGTGTGTGCCTGTTCTGGCCAGGGAGAGTGGGCTGAAATATAATGAGGAGTTTTTCTGTGGATACTCGCCCGAGCGCATTAATCCGGGAGATAAGGTAAATACGCTGCGTACCATCGTGAAGGTGGTTAGTGGATCCACACCAGAGACGGCACAGGAACTTCAGGAGATGTATAATGTGGTCTGTGATAAGACCTTTATGGCCTCCAATATTAGGGTTGCTGAGGCGGCTAAAGTGGTAGAGAATGCCCAGCGGGATATCAATATTGCCTTTGTAAATGAGTTGGCAAAAATCTGTCAGAAGATGAATATCGATACCCTGGAGGTGATTGAGGCCATGGGTACCAAGTGGAATGCCCTGGGCTTTAAACCGGGGCTTGTGGGAGGACACTGCATAGGTGTGGATCCCTATTATCTGACCCATAAGGCTCAGGAACTTAATTATCATCCTGAGATTATTCTGGCCGGTAGGCGTTTGAATGATGATATGGGCTATTGGGTGGCCAAGCAGGTGGTGAAGCTGATGAATGCCCATGATCACCGGATTAAAGGTTCTCACGTGCTCATCATGGGGATAACCTTTAAAGAAAATTGTCCGGATATTCGCAACACTCGGGTGGTGGATGTGGTAGAAGAACTCAATGATTTTGGTTGTCATATCGATATCTATGATCCTTGGGCCGATGCGCAGGAAGTGAAGGAGGAGTATGATATTACCCTTTTGGAAACCTTGCCCACGGATATGAAGAAGTATAGTGCCATCGTGATGGCTGTGGCACACGATCAGTTTAAGACCTTGGATTTTGCCGCATTGAAGAGTGAGGAAGCGGTAATCTATGATATAAAAGGCGTTTTGCCTAAGGATTTTGTGGATGGTAGATTGTAACTGTTTCGTGGTGGCCGATTGTTAGCCTCTTCTCAAGACGCTGACTTTATAGACAGATACTTTTTAGTCTTATGCGAAAACAGTGGAGAGTACCCTCTCCACGATTGTTGATCTGTAATTTTACATCTCTCTTGTGAACCTGCAGAGTATTCTTGTATTGGTGGTGATCGTAGCCATGATTGTGGCTTTGGTGCGTGATATGCTCCGGCCCGGCTTGATTTTACTTACGGTGTTGATTCTCTTTATCACCCTGGGGATTATCACCACGGAGGAGTCATTGGCTGGTTTCTCCAACAAGGGAATGATGACGGTGGCCATGCTTTTTTTGGTGAGTGAAGGGGTTCGCCAAACGGGTGCATTAAACTATGTGGCAAAGGTTGTGCTTCCCAAGAAGAAAGCTCCCATCCCCAGACTATTGTTAAAAATTATGGTCCCGGTGACCGCCCTCTCTGCTTTTCTTAACAATACCCCCGTGGTGGTGATTTTTGCTCCGGTGGTTCGTAAATGGGCAGAGAAATTGAACCTGCCCCCTTCAAAGTTTTTGATTCCCCTCTCTTATGCCACCATCTTTGGGGGGATGTGTACGTTGATAGGCTCCTCCACTAACCTTGTGGTTCATGGTCTGATGTTGGAGAATGGAATGGAGGGAATCTCCATGTTCGAGATGGCAAAGGTGGGAATACCGTTGGGTATCGCCGGCTATCTTTACATGCTGATCCTTGGGAATCGTCTTCTTCCAAGAGGGAGGATTAAACTGAATAGCAACGAAAAAGATTTTAGAGAGTATCAATTTGAGTTCTCTATCCCCGAAAATAGTGCCTTTGTAGGGCAGAAGATTTTTAATGGAACCCTCTCGACCCTCAAGGAGGTGACGGTATTGCGTGTGCATAGAGGGGAGGAGGTGATGGAGGTCTCTTTTGGCGAGTTCTTTATCGAAGTTGGTGATCGTTTGGTGGTGGAGGGGAAATCCGATGCCTTGGAGGTGCTGTTGGAACAGTCGGGGATTATCTTCTCTCCGCTGGATCGTGCTAAGGTGAACATCCCGCGTGGGGATCGTCGGCAGGTAGAGGTGGTCCTTTCCCCTCGGTTTCCCGGAATAGGAAAGACCATTGGTGCCTTTGATTTTTATAGCCATTATAGGGCGGTGGTCGTTGCTGTACACCGTAATGGAGAACAGATTACCTGTGACCTGGAGAATATGGAGATGCACACAGGGGATAACCTGATTTTTATTACCGATGACACCTTTATTAGAAACTGGGGCGACTCGCGGGTGTTTTATATGGTGGCTTCCAAAGGGGAGATTCCTGCTACCCGAAATTATAAAAATAGGGTGCTCGCAGTGCTTTTCCTGGCCATCATGATCCTGGGAACCGTTTTTGGGAAGCATCTTCCCTTCAAGATAGCTAACTCCCTCGACATGTTTTACTTTGCCTCGTTGGTGGCCATCCTTATGGTGTGGACCCGGGTCCTGTCGGCTAACAAGTATACCCGACATATCAGCTGGGATGTGTTGATTACCATTGCCTGTGCTTTTGGTATTAGTAAGGCCATGCAGAATGCCGGCCTTGCGGAGGTGATCGCTACCCGGACGATTCACTTGGTGAAAAGCATGAATCCCCGTATGGTTTTGGCGATTATCTACCTGTTGACCATGGTTTTTACCGAGGTGATTACCAACAATGCGGCAGCAGCTTTGGTCTTCCCTATTGGCATAAGTGCGGCCTCTCAGTTGGGGGTGAATCCCATTCCCTTTTGTATAACCATTGCCATCGCCTCTTCGGCCAGTTTCAGTACCCCCATCGGCTATCAAACGAACTTGATTGTGCAAAGCCTTGGTAATTACAAGTTTAGAGATTATTTGAAAATAGGAGTCCCCTTGAATATGATCGCTTTTTTGGTCTCTATTTATGTGATTCCCTATTTTTGGGCTTTTTAGTGATCCCTCCCCAGCAAGAGAATGCCCAATGGACTGGAGAGATATTTGGTTTTGGATGTTGGACTTTTCTTAACTGATTTTATGAGAGTTCAAGGGTTGAAAAGAGGGTGTTGCCTTTTTATGCTATCAACAAGGGGGGCTTCCTGAAGAAAAGAAAAAGAGTATCGTATGAATAATTACAACTTAACACATTTACGTGAGCTTGAAGCCGAGGCCATTCACATTATTCGTGAAGTGGTAGCGGAGTTTGCAAACCCTGTTATGCTCTATTCCATTGGAAAAGACTCTTCTGTCATGGTTCGTTTGGCGGAAAAAGCGTTTGCACCGGGGAAAGTTCCCTTTCCCCTGATGCACATCGATTCCAAATGGAAGTTTAGAGAGATGGTGGAGTTTCGCGATAGTTATGCCAGGAAAAATAATTGGGATCTTATCGTGGAGTACAACCGGGAAGGATTTGAAAAGGGTATTGGCCCCTTCTCCCATGGTAGTAAGGTGCATACGGATGTGATGAAGACCCAGGCCTTACTCCAGGCGTTGGACAAGCATCAGTTTGACGCTGCTTTTGGAGGGGCAAGGCGTGACGAAGAGAAGTCGCGAGCCAAAGAACGTATCTTCTCCTTCCGCGACCAGTTTCACCAGTGGGATCCTAAAAACCAACGCCCGGAGTTATGGAATATCTACAATACGAAAGTCCATAAAGGGGAGTCCATCAGGGTGTTCCCCATCTCCAACTGGACCGAATTGGATATTTGGCAATATATCCGCTTGGAGCGTATCCCCATTGTGCCTTTATATTTTGCCAAAGAGCGTCCGGTGGTATCCTATAACGGTGCATTGATTCTCGTGGATGATGAGCGAATGCCCCGGGAGTTGGCGCAAAAGGCGGAAATGAAAATGGTGCGTTTTCGGACGTTGGGGTGCTATCCTTTGACCGGAGCTGTTGTCTCGGAAGCTGATTCTGTGGAGAAGATTGTGGAGGAGATGATGACCACCACCAAGTCAGAAAGAACTACCCGCGTCATCGATTTTGACCAAGAGGGGAGTATGGAACAGAAAAAACGCGAAGGATATTTTTAGCAAAGTATTAAGATTGTCGGAAGAAGGGTGCATGTGTGAATGCATCTAGGCGTTACGCCAGTAAAAATAGGGAGATGAAGACGTTACAATATTTTTTATCATGACAAATGAAAAACTGAATATACAGGAGTTCCTTGATGCGGATGAGCAGAAGGGACTGCTACGGATTTTGACTGCCGGATCGGTGGACGATGGTAAGTCTACGCTGATAGGGCGACTGTTATACGATAGTAAACTACTCTATGAGGATCATTTGGCCGCCCTGGAGCGGGATAGCAAGCGGGTGGGGCATGCCGGTGACGAGATAGACTATGCTCTGTTATTGGATGGCCTTAAGGCGGAGCGTGAGCAGGGAATCACCATCGATGTGGCCTATCGCTACTTCTCCACCAATAAGCGAAAATTTATTATTGCCGATACGCCCGGTCACGAACAATATACCCGCAACATGGTGACGGGAGCCTCTACGGCCAACCTTGCCGTTATTCTTATCGATGCGCGCAAGGGGGTGATTACCCAAACTAAGCGCCACTCCTATTTGGTCTCCCTCCTCGGCATTAAACATGTTGCCCTTGCCGTTAATAAGATGGATTTGGTGGATTATAGTCAGGAGGTCTTTGATAAGATCTGTAAAACGTACAAAGATTTTGTGGCTCGGCTGAACATCCCCGATGTGCACTATTTTCCGCTTTCTGCACTTAAAGGAGATAATGTGGTGGACAGGAGTGATAAAATGGCGTGGTACAAGGGAAAGAGTTTGTTGCAATTCCTTGAAACGGTATACGTAAGTAGCGATCGTAATTTTGAGGAGATGCGTTATCCGGTACAGTATGTCAATCGTCCTGATATTCATTTCCGGGGCTTTGCCTCTACGGTGGCCTCCGGCATCCTGAAAAAGGGGGAAGAGATCATGGTTTTACCCTCGCGGCAGACCTCCAGGATAAAGGAGGTTATTACCGATGATGGCGTTTTGGAAGAGGCTTTTCCTCCCCAGTCGGTGACCATTACCCTTGAAGATGAGATTGATGCATCTCGGGGGAATATGATCATTTATCCCCACCAGCAACCCCATGTGGGGCAACATATTGATGCCATGCTCGTGTGGATGGATGAGGAACCTATGAACGCCCAAACGCACTTCTTCCTTAAACACGCCTACAACAATTGCCGTGCCCACGTGCATACCATCGACTATAAGGTGGATGTGAATACGTTGGAGCGATCTCAGCCGGAAGAGTTGGTGCTGAATGATATTGCACGGGTACAGGTGACCACCACCACGCCATTGTTTTTCGACCCTTACAAACAGAATCGTCAGACAGGCTCCTTCATCCTTATCGATCCGTTGACACACCATACGGCGGCTGTGGGGATGATGATAGGAAAGTCTAAAAATGCGGGTCATTATGTCCAGGCTGAGGGTGAAGTGTATGCGATAGAGGGAGCGGCTCAATGCCAAACAAAACGTGAAGCATTGCTACAGCAGGGAAGAATGGCTGTAGTGATAGAGAAGCGTTTTGTGGATGAACAACTCCATGGTGACGATAGGGAGGCCACTATCAATGCTTTTGTGGACCTGATGCGTCGCTCAGGGGTTGATGTTATTGTGGAGCGCTAATGGTTGTCGTAAGAAAGTGTCAACGAATTATGCTCTTTTAATCTCCTTTTGAAGAGAGAATAGCGTGCCTTTCCTGTCACCCTTTGCCGTTGTAATCATAAAATAAGATGCTCAATATTAACAGTCCGTTTAGGTTTGGTCGTATCGTTTCCGGTACGTATTTTTATGATCGTGAGGAAGCTTTGGAACGTATTACAAATACGTTGACGTCGGGTAATAATGTGACCTTATATGCTCCGCGTAGGTATGGGAAATCGTCTTTGGTACACAAGGCGTTGGGCGTGTTAGAGCAGCAAGGTTATACGTGTGTGTATGTGGATATGATGGCGGTCTATTCTCGTGAAACTTTTGTGCAGTCTTATGCCAAAGCTATTGCCCAAAAGCATAATAATAGGCTCAAAGAGTTTGTCCAAACTGTAAGTAGATTGGTGAGAGGTATTGTGCCAGCCCTGAGTTTCGATGCGTTGGGGCAGCCCAGCTTTTCCTTGTCGTGGGTACAAGGTATGGACCCGCAAACTACCTTGGAAGATCTTATTAACTTGCCCTCCACGTTGAGTAGTGCTAAACAGAAGTGGATAGTGGCTTTTGATGAGTTTCAAGAGATTACAAAGTTGAATGGGGATAACTTTGAGAATATATTACGCTCTTGTATACAGCGGCATGAACACGTATCGTATCTATTCCTTGGCAGTCAGACACATATCCTGAAAGATATGTTCCATAATAAAGGCCGGGCTTTCTACCACTCCTCTGTTAGTATGACCTTACCAAAAATTAGTAAAGAGAAGTCCGTGGCTTTCCTTTTGGAAAAATTTAACGGGAGTGGCCTTACTCTCCATAAAGAGTTGGCTGAATACATCGTAGATACTGCAGAAGGGCTGGTGTATTATATTCAGTTTGTGGCTTTTGAATTGTGGCAAATGCACAAAATAGCACAAGAAGATACGGTTACAAAAAATTCTATAGAGCAGGCAATTGATAATGTGTTGAGGATGAAAGCCGATTATTACTGGGAGCTGTGGGGCAAACAAACCTCCTATAGGCGTAAAGTGCTAGAGGCTCTTTTTTATGCGCCCACGGAAATATATTCGGCCAATACTGCTCGCGCTTTTGGGTTAAATAGCGCCAATACACAAAGTGCTTTTAAGTATTTACTCCAGGATGGTATCGTAGAGAAAATAGATAATGCCTATCTCTTCTCCGACCCTTTCTTGAAGCTTTTTATAAAGAGGTATATTGTGGAAAAATCGGTAAGAAAGTATTGATATATAGGTGGATACAGTATTATGCTGAAAGGTATTATGTTTTTTGGTATAATGGTGTTTTTTGCTGAGTTTAGTTAGTGTCTGTCTATAAAATCAGCGTTTTGAGAAGAGGCTGCCTAGAAAGTTCGAATTCGAGGCTTGCGAAGGCTGAAATAGGTGAGTTTACTAGGGTAAATGACCATTTGGAAGACAAGGCATCACGAAGAAGTCGGACTTTATAGACGGACTCTAGTGAGTTGCTTCATGTTAATATCAGGACTGTTCAAAGAGATTTACGCCTGTTGCAGGATGAAGGGAAACTTGAGCATAAGGGGGGACGGAAATTAGGTTATTGGAGGCTCACCAATAAAAACTAAAAACGAAAACAGCACAATATGAAAGGTATTATTTTGGCCGGCGGAGCCGGAACTCGTCTTCATCCCCTCACAAAGGTCGTGTCGAAACAACTGCTTCCTGTTTATGATAAGCCTATGATTTACTACCCGTTGTCCATCCTGATGTTGTCGGGGATTCGGGAAGTACTTATCATCTCTACGCCCCACGACCTGCCGCACTTTGAGCGGCTTTTGGGGGATGGTTCGCAGTTGGGGATGGTGCTTCGCTATAAGGTGCAACCTCGTCCCGATGGGTTGGCACAGGCCTTTCTTCTGGGGGAAGAGTTTATCGGCAGCGATAGTGTGTGTTTAGTTTTGGGGGATAATATCTTTTATGGAGCGGGGTTGCCAAAGATGTTGCGTGCCGCGGTGAAAGCCGTAGAGGATAAGGGGTTGGCTCAGATATTTGGTTATTATGTGAATGATCCGGAGCGTTATGGCGTAGCAGAGATTGATAAGGATCATCGCGTAGTGAGTATCGAGGAGAAACCGGAGCATCCCAAAAGTTCCTATGCGGTTGTAGGGTTGTACTATTACACCAACGACGTGGTGGAGGTGGCCAAAGGCATCAAGCCTTCGGCAAGAGGGGAGTTGGAGATCACCTCGGTGAATGCAGCCTATTTGACGCAGCAACGTTTGCAACTGAACATCATGGGGCGTGGCTACGCCTGGTTGGATACCGGCACCCACGAAGCCCTGAGTGAAGCTACCGAGTTTGTGAAAACTATCGAAAAACGTACCGGTCTGAAGATCTCCTGCATTGAAGAGATTGCTTGGCGCATGGGCTTTATCGACCATGCGCAGTTGGTAAAGCTGACCGAAGCACAGGGGAAAAGTGCCTATGGAGAATACTTGCAGCGGTTGGAGGAGAGAGAGGTGAACCTTCCGAGTAGTGTGCGATAATGGCAGTGGCTGTTGGTTGGCTCACATCCCTGAAGTCCTTAGTGAAGCGTCTGTGAAAATCATGGAGAAATGTATCGGTTTGAAGATCTCCTTTGGTGCATGGGCGTTATCGGCTATGTGCCGTTGGTATAGTTGATCGAAGCACAGGGGAAAAGTGCCTACGAGTAATACTTCCAGGGGTTGGGTGAAAAAAGGCCATAGGTAGTACCTGTTGTCTTTCCCCATCACTAATAGAGAAACGCCCCCAATGGAAGCATTTAATCATTAGTGATTAATGTGAGGCTCTATGTTTATAAGATATGTTTATGCAGCTAGGAAGTGTTTGGCTCATAGTTTGCGCCGAAACAAGAAGAAAATCCATATAAGTTATTTCTGATTTACATTAAATTTGATGCAAAAAAATGGGTAAAAAAAGTGTAGCAATCATAGGGGGAGGTCTTGTTGGTCTGTCATTGGGATATAAGCTTTCGTTAAGGTCAGATTACAAAATAACGGTTTTTGAAAAAGAAAGTGTTGTGGGCAAACATCAATCGGGGAATAACAGTGGAGTTCTGCATTGTGGGCTAAATTACACTCCCGGCTCTTTGAAAGCAAAATTAGCAAATGACGGCATTAAACAAATGACACAGTTTTGTATTGACAATGATGTTGAACATGATATTTGTGGAAAGATTGTCGTTGCCACCAATGATAAGGAGGTAAAGATATTGGATGAAATTGCGGAGAAGGGTAAGCGCAACGGATTGCAAGGACTAAAGTATCTTGATAGAAAAGAGTCTGTGAAGAGAGAGCCTTATGTTAATGCGGAGAAATCATTACTTGTGCCTGAAGAAGGAATCATTGATTTTAATTCAGTTATGAACAAATTGAGTGATAAAATTCAGTTGGCAGGACATGAAGTCATATTTAACTCAAAAATTGATAAAGTAAACTCAGTAAGAGGTAAAAGTATAATACAGAGGGGGGAAAGGGAATTAGAGTTTGATTTATTGATCAACTGTTCAGGATTGTATTCTGATTTAACGTACAAGTACTTGACTAGAAATAAAAGACCTTTGCATATTATTCCCTTTAGAGGAGAGTATATGTCGATAAAAGATGAATATAAAGATTTGGTAAATCATCTGATATATCCTGTTCCAGATCCTGATTTTCCTTTTTTAGGAGTTCATTTTACAAGGTTAACCAATGGAGCACGCGAAGTCGGTCCTAATGCTGTTTTTGCATTGAAAAGAGAAGGATACAGCATTAAAGACTTTTCGCTAAAAGAAACCATGGATAGTGTAATGTACAAAGGTTTTCTAAACTTCATTTTGAAAAACTTTTCATTTACTATGAATGAATTTAGAGGATCTTTATCAAGCAGGTTATTTCTGAAAAGAGCTCAAACGTTAGTCCCCGACATAAGGAGTAATATGATAGAAAAAGGAACTTCAGGCGTCAGAGCACAAGCAATGGACAAACAGGGAACATTAATTATGGATTTTAGAATTGAGCGATTCGAAAATCAAATCCATGTGCTAAATGCGCCTTCGCCCGGAGCTACCTCTGCCTTATCAATAGCCGATTATATTATTGATAATTACATATTAAATTAATGATTAATCGTACTCGAAAGTTGTAATTAGTATCTCTCCATAACGTCAGCGTTTTGAGAAGAGGCTGTATAGAACGTTCAAATTCGAGGCTTGTGAAGGCTGAAATAGGGGCGTTTACTGAGGTAAATGACCATTTGGAAGAGAAGCATAACGCAGAAGCCCTCCGGTTTAAATATTTTTTGCATAGAAGAAGTGGCGCAGTGTATGGATTGTGTTTGTTAATAGGTTGCAATTGATAGCATTAATAGAGCGTTGAGGCGAAAGTAGATCGGGAGAGTATTGGCGGGATTTTGTGCGTGATCTGTATTAGGCCGCTATTTGGGAACTAAAGCCAGTACCATACATTGGAACAATAACTCAATGCTAAGTTTGTGGCGCTTTATCCTCTTTTTTAGAAGGGTATGAAGCTTAAGGGTTGCTTGAAAGAAAGAATTAAAAAAGTATAGAAATTAGTTTTTGATAAAATAATAAATTATGAAGAAGTTAAATAATAAAAAAGTACTTGTAATAGGAGGAGCTGGGTTTATAGGTAGCCACCTTGTGGCAGAGTTGTTAAAATACCCCGTGAAGCAAGTTGTAATATATGACAATTTTGCAAGGGGGAAAATGGAGAATATCCAAGAGTCGTTAAAAGATGATCGATGTCATGTTTTTTCGCTTGGTGGTGATATTAGAGATATCGATATTTTAGATGTTGCAATGAAGGATGTCGATTATGTTTTTCATTTAGCAGCGATGTGGTTACTACATTGCAAAGACTTTCCCAGAACAGCCTTTGATGTGAATGTTCAAGGTACGTTTAATGTTTTGGAAGCTTGTGTAAAAAACAAGGTGAAAAAACTAATCTATTCGTCTTCAGCCTCTGTATATGGAGATGCCGTTCAGGTGCCAATGACAGAAGAACACCCGTTTAACAATAAAAACTTTTATGGTTCTACCAAGATTGCTGGTGAGGCAATGTGTACAGCTTACAACGATAGGTATGGTTTGGAGGTAATCGGTTTGAGATATATGAATGTGTATGGTCCGGGGCAAGATCAGCATGCGGTATATAGTGGAGTGGTGCCTATCATGTTAAATAAGATTGAAGCAAACGAACAACCTGTTATTAATGGTGATGGTAGTCAGGCTTATGATTTTATATATGTTGAGGATGTGGCCAGAGCGAATATTGCTGCTTTGTTGTCTGAAGTCTCCCATGCTTTTTATAATGTTGGCACAGAGGTTCAAACATCAATAAAAAAATTGTGTGATACTATTTTGGATTTAAAACAATCGAACCTGAAGGTGAAATATGTTCCTTACGCAGATGATGATGCGCGACAATTTGTCCAAAATAGAATAGGTTCACGTCAGAAAGCGGAAAAAGAAATTGGTTTTAAATATAAAAACTCTCTGGAAGATGGTCTTAAAAAACTAATTGCATGGAGAAAGAAAGTAGGTATAGATAAATAATTTGATGATGAAAATTCCACTAATAAAGCCCTATATAGATACTGCGATAAAGCAAAAAGTATTAGAAGTACTTGATTCTGGATATTTGACAGAGGGACCTGTTACAAAAGATTTTGAAAATAAAATTTCAGCATATGTAGATACGGATTATGCAATTGCTGTAACATCTTGTACAACCGGCTTGGAGTTGGCTTTGCGTGCATTGAAAATTGGACAAGGTGATGAGGTTATTGTGCCTGATTATACGTATCCTGCAACAGCCTCAGTAGTACCCATCGTCGGAGCAACAGCTGTGATCGTAGATGTGTCAAAGAATTCAATGCTTATCGATTATGATGCTCTTGAAAATGCGATTACAGAGAAAACCAAAGCTATTATTCCGGTTTCTGCTTTTGGGAATCCGCTTGATTACGAAAGACTTAATTATATAAAGAACAAATATAATTTATATATTGTAGAAGATGCAGCTCCATCTCTTGGAGCAGAATACAACCATCAAAAAGTTGGGAGTCTGGCTGATATTACTGTTTTCTCTTTTCATCCTCGAAAATTTATTACTACCGGAGAAGGAGGTGTAGTAACCACCAATAACCAAAAGTGGGCAGAGTGGATGATCTCCTATAAACATTTTGGTATGGATATGTCTGCCAATAGTAGGGAAGGTATTCAATTTCATCAGATAGGGACTAATTATAAGCTAAGTAATATTCTTTCGGCTGTTGGCTTAGGACAAATGATCAAAATAGATACTTTGCTTGCAAAAAGAAGAGATTTAGCAAGACAGTATATCGAATTGATAGGAACAAAGAGTGGTATATCATTGCCTATAACCACTTCAAAGGGAGAGCATAGCTACCAGTCTTTTATCGTTTATGTTGATAACAGAGACGAGATTATGACCCAAATGCGTTCTGAAGGCATTGAAGTTCAAATAGGAACCTACTCTCTGCATATGCATCATGCGTTTAATGATCATCCTTTAGTTAGAGTTGAAGGTGATATGTGTAATAGTAGGTGGTGTTTTGATCACGCATTAACATTACCTTTATTTAATGATTTAACGTTGGAACAACAGAAAAGAATTATTAATGAGTTAAGGAAACATCTATAGTTGTTGAGTTAAACAGTATTTATTTTAGAGAAGTTGACTATGAATTGGATTAAAGAGAAGATTGTATGGATAACTGTGATTTTTGCGATTGTAATACTTAGTTGGTTATGGGGTGTTGTCAGTGTTAAGTTTGAATTAATGCCTTACAAATACATGAAGAGTATTGTTAAAAAAAGAGCCAATGCCGTGGCTGAGTTTGATAGACATTTTACTGATCCAATCTTAGATTCTCAAGATTTATTGTATAAACCGGTTAGAACTAATGATGAATTAACTATGCGTATTAAGAAAATGTTGTTCGAAATTGATGATATTACGCGTTTATATGAACATATAATTTTAAAAAGTTCGAGCATAAATGATGGTTTATTTAGGGGTATATATACCTATAACGATAAAATTGATACCGTATATGCATATTATGTAAAGGGGGAAAATTCAACGGTGGGTGTTAATATTATTCCCGGTTCAGGAATTAATCAGTCTTCTCAAATATTAAAAAAGAGAGAAATTTCTGATAATTATCAATGTAATATTGATGATGTGTTAATCGGTTATGCTGATTTGTATATTTATATTAAACCCAATGAGGATATTCTTGCAATACACAATGGTAATAATAAAATCGGACACATTTCATACGTTAATTATCTAATTAATATGGGGGGATCCTATTCATCCTATTATCTGTTGCAAAGTATAGCCTTAAGTAAATTCATCAAAAAGGAATATGATAAATTATTTGTTGTTGGGCTTTCACAAGGAGGAGCTGCTGCCTTGCTTAATTGCTTTCAATCAGAACCTGACAAGGCAATTATAGCATCTGGTTATTCAATACAAATGGATGCACCCTATGAGAGTGGGCACAGTCAAATAATAATTCCTAACTACAGATATATTTATAATTCAACTAGAGTTTATAGTGAACTAAATTCATTGTCAACAAAATTTTTGTTTACATATGGGCTCAAGGAAACAGGTCTTTATGGTAAAGAGGCTCAAGAGTTGATAACAGCTACTTCTTTTGACTCGTTGTCAAATGTTGAGTGTGTTACACATCCTGAAGGGCATATCTATTATGAACCTATAATAAGGGAGTTTTTAAAAGAGGATTACTAGCGTTTTGTTTGTGTTTTTTATCTTAGTGAATTAGAGAGTTTAATTTTTTGTTGGTAAGTCATGTGTGGTATTGTAGGTGTTTATAATTTGAATGGGGCCTCTTTTCCGTTGATGGGTATTAAAAAGATGGCAGAAGCATTCGCCCATAGAGGTCCGGATGGTGAGGGGTATTATGTGAAAGAAAATATTGCTTTGGGGCATAAAAGACTTTCTATATTAGATGTTTCTGATAAGGGGCTGCAACCGATGACTTCTAAAGATGGCACGTGGACTGTAGTATTTAATGGTGCAATTTATAATTTCCTGGAATTGAAACAGGAATTAAGAGCATTAGGGCATTCGTTTGTTTCTCAGACAGATACAGAAGTTGTCGTTGAGGGTTTAGCCGCATATGGTACTTCCTTTTTTGAACGATTAAATGGTATGTTTGCCATTGGTGCATGGAATAATCGAGAAAAAACACTTACTTTAAGTAGAGATAGATTTGCCGTTAAACCTTTATATTATTGGTTTAATGGCAATACGTTGGTCTTTGCATCAGAAATAAAAGCGATCATTGCGCACCCTGATTTTAAGACGGAATTGAATTTTGAAGCATTAAATGAGTATTTTACTTTTCAGAATCTATTTTCATACCATACTCTATTTAAGAGTGTGAGTATGTTACCACCGGCCAATACCGTAACGATTACTTCTGAATCTAAGTATGTAAAGCATCGGTCGTGGTGGGATTATGACTTTAGTGAGCCCGACGAGAAGATGTCTTTTGAAGAGGCTCAGCTTGAAACAGAACGTTTGTTTAAGCAGGCCGTCAATAGGCAATTAATAGCAGATGTGCCTGTAGGTTCCTATTTGTCCGGGGGCATGGATAGTGGTTCTATTACGGCTATTGCTTCAAAACAAATAGACCGTTTGTCAACTTTTACAGCTGGTTTTGATATGAGTGCTGTTACAGGTGTAGAAGCCAATTATGATGAACGAAGAGCAGCTGAATTGATGGCTAGTTATTTTAAAACAGAGCATTATGAGCAGGTGATTAATTCGGGTGATTTGTCTTGGTCTCTTCCCAGAGTGGTATATCATTTAGAAGATATTAGGGTGGGGATGTCTTATCCTAACTATTATATCTCCAGGTTGGCTTCAAAATTTGTGAAGGTAGCATTACAAGGAACTGGTGGAGATGAGCTGTATGGTGGTTATCCTTGGAGGTATTATCGGATTTTTGATTCAGTAAGCCAGAAAGATTTTTACAAGCAATATTATGATTTTTGGCAACGTTTGGTACCATACGAAGATCGCAAAAATAACCTCTTTACATCCAATGTAACAAATATTGATGTGAACCAGCCAAAGCAAGTTTTTGAGAATGTGTTTAACTTTAACCAAAAATTAAAATACGATACTCCGGAGAACCATATACAAAATTCATTATATTTTGAAATCAAGACATTCTTACCGGGATTATTACTCGTTGGTGATAAATTGGCTATGGCTAATGGTTTGGAAGAAAGGTTCCCCTTTTTAGATAACGATTTAGTTGAATTTGCTCAAAAAATTCCAGTACGACACAAATTAGGAAACCTTCATAAGGAAATTGAACGAATTAACGAGAATGAAACAGCTTACCGTAAAAATAAAATGTCTTACAGATTATTTGATGATGGTAAGAATGTATTGCGAAAAGCCATGTTAGGTTTTATTCCTAAAGAAATATTAGAACGTAAAAAGCAGGGGTTTTCTGCTCCGGACGAAAGTTGGTATCGTGGAGAAAATGCCAGTTATATACAAGATTTATTGCTTAATAAGAAAACCGCATCTTCCGAGTTTATTAACCAGTCTTATATTGAACAAGTTATAGATGAACATATAAACAAAGGGGTAAACCATCGATTGTTGATTTGGAGTTTTATGAATTTTGAATGGTGGGTGAGGGTATTTTTGAATAATGAGAAGATAAAATGAGCATAGTTACATTTGTCAAGAGAGTATTTAAGGTCAAAAGAAATTTAATGAGAAGACAATATAAACGAGTGCTTCCAATGAATGAATTATTTACAGACAGATGGGAAAAAGCTCGTTTTCTTGGATTTGGCGATAAGACCAGTATTTATGACTCCTCTTTAGTATTTGGCGAGGTAAAAGTAGGTGGACATACATGGATAGGACCGTATACCGTATTGGACGGTAGTGGAGGGTTAGAAATAGGGTCTTATTGTTCTATTTCTACCGGTGTACAAATTTACAGTCATGATACTGTTGCTTGGGCTATCAGTGGAGGACAGAAACCATATAGCTATTCGAAGACAGTTATAGAAGATAATTGCTATATAGCTCCTAATGTAATTATTGCTAAAGGTGTGCGTTTAGGAAAAGGAACAATAGTTGGCGCCAATAGTTTTGTTAACAAATCATTCCCCGGTAATTGTAAAATAGCAGGAAACCCTGCAAAAATAATAAGTAATGATTAGTTATAATCCCGATTTAAGTAGTACCAAATTACAGGTTTGCTCAAATTGCATTTATGATGAAAGAGTAAATGGTATCTCATTTGATAAAGAAGGCGTATGTAATTATTGTACTCAGATTGAGAATCTTAAAAAGCAATATGCAACGGGTCTTGATAAAGGAGAACAGACTCTCATGGATATTGTCAATACAATTAAGAAAAAAGGAAAGGGAAAAAAGTATGATTGTGTCATCGGGGTTAGTGGGGGTACAGATTCTTCTTATATGTTGTATCTTGCTAAGCAATGGGGATTAAGACCGTTGGCTGTGCATTACGATAATACCTGGAATAGTGCGATTGCTACTGAGAATATTCGAAAAGTATTAACAGCCTTAGATATTGATTTATATACTCATGTCGTAAATAATAAGGAGGTAGATGATATTTTTAAGGCATTTTTTAAAGCCAGTGTAGCCGAAATTGAGGCCTCAACAGACCTTGCCTTGGCAGAAACGCTTTATAGAGCAGCATCAAAATATGGTATTAAATATGTTTTTGAAGGACATTCTTTCGTTACTGAGGGGATTACTCCTGTGGGTAGGAATTATTTTGACGGGAAGTATATTAAGAGTATTCACCGAAAGTATGGAAAGATGTCGATAAAGTCTTATCCGTTGATGACTTTCTCGCGTTTCATATACTGGACTGTTTTTAAACGTATACGAAAAATACGGCCATTTTGGTATTTAGCATATAATAAAGAAGATGCAAGGGCTTTTTTGGAAAAGGAGTATGATTGGAAATATTATGGGGGACACCACTTAGAAAATCGGATGACAGCATTTTATCACAGTTATTATATGCCTGTTAAATTCAATACTGATTTTAGAAATAATACCCTTTCTGCCAAGGTGAGGCTTGGTAAAATGACTCGTGAAGAAGCGTGGAAAGAATATAATTCAGAACCCTTACTTGAAGAGGGCTTGCTTGATTATTTCAAAAAACGACTTGATTTGACCGACGAGGAATTTGAAGCAATCATGCAAAAGAAACCACGTTCCTGGTATGAATTCAAAACATACAAGAAACGTTTTGAACGTTTAAGACCCTTGTTTTATGTCTTAGCTAAAACTAATTTAGTTCCAATGAGTTTTTACCTGAAATATTGTTTCCCTTCACAGAAAAACAATTAACGTATGATCACAATAGTAGATTATGGCATGGGGAATCTGGGGTCTGTTTTTAATATGTTTAAACGCATAGGCGTTAAATCTCAAATTTCTTCAGACCTTAGTGATATAGAAAAGGCAGAAAAACTGTTACTCCCCGGGGTAGGCGCATTTGATAATGCGATGAAAAGGTTGAATGAGTATGGTTTAAAAGAGGTGTTGGATTATAAGGCTCTTGAGCAAAAAGTTCCTATCATGGGTATTTGCTTAGGTATGCAACTGTTAACAAATTCTAGTGAAGAGGGCAAAGAGAAGGGGTTTGGTTGGATTGATGCAGAAACGCTGAAGTTTCGTTTTGATAAGAAAGAATTGAAAATACCACATATGGGATGGAATACGGTTGTATCCTCTACCCCAAGTGCTTTAACCGAAAAACTTCCGGAAGAGTCGCGTTTTTATTTTGTGCATTCTTACTATGTAAAAGTAAAACAGCCAGAAAACGCTATTCTCAAAACAAATTATGGTTTGGATTTTGATTCCGCTATTCAACGGGAAAATATTTTTGGAGCACAGTTTCATCCTGAAAAAAGTCACAAATTTGGGATGAAAATCTTCGATAATTTTGCAAAAATATAATCATGTTAAGAACCCGAATAATACCCTGCTTGTTGCTAAGGGATGAGGCCCTTGTGAAGACAGTAAAGTTCAATAAATTTGGCTATATTGGGGACCCTGCTAACACTGTGAGGATATTTAATGAGCTGGAAGTAGATGAACTGGTGTGTTTGGATATCTTAGCGAGTAGAAAACACCAGGAAATTAAATTCAAGGTGCTCACAGAGATTGCAAATGAGGCTTTTATGCCCTTAGCATATGGAGGTGGTATTCGGAGTTTTGAAGATGCAAAGAAGATCTTTACCATAGGATTTGAAAAAGTTGTTGTCAACTCTTACGCAGTTGAAAACCCTGATTTTATTACTCAGCTTGCAGCGCATTTTGGGAATCAAAGTGTAATAGGCTCTATCGATGTTAAGAAGAACTTATTTGGTAAATATGAGGTAGTTACACATAGTGGTCGTAAACGAACAGGCAAAAATCCAGTTGAGTGGGCTTGCGAAATGGAACGATTAGGTGCAGGGGAACTGCTGATTACTGCTGTAGATCGCGAAGGTACATGGAGTGGTTATGACAATGAGCTTATAAAACAAATTGCGGAAAGTGTAGGTGTTCCGGTAATTGCAAATGGGGGAGCAGGAAGGGTGTCTCATATCGAAACGGTGGTAAAAGATGCGGGTGCTGATGCCGTGGCCTTAGGCAGTATGGTGGTTTACCAAAAAAAAGGCTATGGAGTGCTTGTTAATTTTCCAGATAGAAAAGAGTTAGAGAATAAGCTTGTGTAATCTGCAATGATTATATAGCGTCTGTCTATAAAGTCCGACTTCTTCGTTACGCTTGTCTTCAAAATGGTCATTTACCCTAGTAAACTCACCTTTTTCAGCCTTCGCAAGCCTCGAATTCGAACGTTCTAGACAGCCTCTTCTCAAAACGCTGACTTTATGGACAAACACTATATAGCGTCCGTCTATAACGTCCGACTTCTTTGTGATGCTTGTCTGCCAAATGGTTATTTCGGTGCTGCTCAACACATCGCATTTACCCCAGTAAACTCACCTAATTTCAGCCTTCGCAAGCCTCGAATTCGAATGTTCTATATGGACGCTGCTCAAATACTCCGACTTTATGGAGAGACACCATACAATTAAATGATATATTTTTTTTAGAAAGAACTTATATGGATTATCATAAATGTAAAGTTGCAATAGTTGGCAATATGAATAATAATCATTTTGCATTATTGCGGTATTTGCTTGATCAAGGTATTGACGCTACTTTGCTTCTGTACAATAATGAGACGGATCATTTTCTGCCGGAACGAGACACTTGGCATATTGAGAAGTGGGAGCCAAGGATCAAAAAAATGGACATTGATATGTATGGTAAAAGCATTTTTACAAAATCAAGAAGTTCTATCGCATCGCAATTTGGTAGCTATGATATTTATATTGGACACGGATTTACACCCGGTTATTTTGCCTTTATAAAAAAAACATTGGACATATTCATTCCATTTGGAATATATGTAGAGGGCTTGCAGTTTAGTAAGGGAAGTGTTGTGAAAAAACTATTTAAACAGATATTAGTCAGGCTACAAAAAAAAGGGTTGAATAATTGTAATTATGCCATTGCCTTTGAGAAAGAAACCCAAGAGGTGTTAAGCAATTACAGCTGTAATATAAAGAGATATCCCATACCAATGGTGTATGTTGAGAATAGTTGTAGGGAGGATGATGAATCATTAAACAATATTATTCAGAAGTTTAAAGCGTATGATCTCGTTCTTTTTTCTCATGTTAGTCTTATCTGGAAAAAAAACCAAAGCTGGTGGCTTGATGGTGGTAAAGGAAATGATAAGTTAATAAAAGGATTTGCAAAGTATATAAAAAAATCAAAAAGAAAATCATTGCTTGCTCTTGTAGAGTATGGTTCGGATATTCTGGAGACCAAAGATTTAGTGAAAGAGTTGGGCATAGAAGATCATGTATTATGGCTGCCTATCATGCCTCGTAAAATGATTGTTAAGTTGCTTCGACATGTTACTTTTGGAGGAGGTGAATTTTGGGGCTATTTGTGGGGTGGTACAGGATGGGAATTTATGAGCGAGGGGGTTCCTTTCTTCCAGTATGTGGATATGGATGTTGATACGTTTGAGAAAGAAAGAGGTTTGCCCTTTCCGAAGATTATTAATACACAAGATCCCACAGATATATGCAATCATTTGTTAGATTACGAAAAGAACCCTGAACCATATATTAAGATGGGAAAAGAGTTAAAAGTGTGGTTTGAAAAATATGCAGGCGTAGGGCTAGCAGCAAAGTATAAGGATCTGATTGTGCAAATATGTAAAGAAAAGAGTAATCAAGGAGTGTAGTTAGTGTTTGTCCATAAAGTTTGAGAAGAGGCTGTATAGAGAGTTCGAATTCGAGCCTTTTGAAGGCTGAAATAGGGGCGTTTACCAGGGTAAATGCGATGTGTTGAGCAACGCCGAAATAACCATTTGGCAGACAAGCGTAACGAAGAAGTCGGACTTTATAGACGGACGCTAGTTATTAAAGCAACATTTTGTTCGAAATATAGCGCGTGTTATTTCCCATCTCATTTGTTTGTTAACATGGTTGTTCGAAATTTAAAAAAAATCATAAAGAGTTGGAGATGGAGTTGATAATTAACAGAATTATAACTAATGGCTGAGGAGGTTGATAAGATACAAAATAGCAGCACAGGGGAAAGGCTAAAATTTTTATTAAAAGATTCTGTGATCTATGGTGGCGTATCTTCCATAAGTAAGTTTCTCCATATTTTTTTGTTACCCATTCTAACAGAATTGGTATCTAAGGAGGATTATGGTATCTACGATACTCTATTGACAATTTCAGCTTTTATATTAGTTGTGGTTATATCAGGAACTGATACTTCCGTAGCGAGGTTCTTTTATGATACGAAGAGTTTTGAAAAGCAAAAAAGAATTGTATCCGAAGTATTGTTTTTTGAGCTATTCATGTCTCTTTTATTATGTGCTATTTTATTTGTGGTAAGTGAATGGTTGCTGAATTTATATTTTGGAAATGTAGACAATCTCCATGAGATGTATTGGTTAATTGCAACCATTCCATTTATCGCAATGGTTCGATATACACAGAATTTGTTGAAGTGGGTATATAAACGATTGCAATTTATTATAATATCCGTTGGTTCTATAACGCTTAATATATTGCTAGCCATATTGTTAATGCTTTATGTGGGGGCCGATATTAAATATTTGTTTTTTGCCCAGTTTATTAGCATGTTGCTGTTTACGATTCTTGGTTTATTTTTTGCCAGAGAGTATTTTGTAATTCCCCGCAATTTCAATACAATTATTTCCCAGTTAAAATTTGGACTTCCTCTTTCTGTAAATCAGTTTATAACGTCTTTTATCCCCAATATAGAAAGGTACTTTATCTCTTCATTCTTAGGTGTGGGTATGCTTGGGGTTTATGGTGTAGGCAACAAAATTTCGCAATTATCTCAAATGGCGATTAATGGGTTTCAGGTGGCATGGGGCCCCCTCTCTTTTTCAATTATAAATGAAGATAATTCTGAAGACACCTACTCAAAGGTATACGATTATTACATGATCTTCTCTAGTTTTTTTGTGGTGGTATTTGCCTATCTTATTCCTGTTTTTATTAATATCCTGGCAACAAACGATTACAAAGAGGCTACCTTTGTTATTTTATTATTGATGTTGTCAAAAATGATAATGTCTATTACCGGAATTACCGGAATTGGCTTGAGCATTGCCAAAAAAACGGAGTACTACATTTTTTCGTCTTTGGTGCGTTTGGTTATTATTGTTTTTTTCCTTTTTACCCTAATTCCTTACATGGGAATAAACGGGGTTGCAATGGCTTCATTAATAGGTAGTGTTGTATTCAGTATATTTCTGAATTGGTTTTCGTATAAAAAAACACAGATACGGTTTAGATTTATAGAGGGGGGGGGACTGTTTGTTGTTTCTGCTTTGGTGAGTGCTCTTCTGTTAGTTTGTGATAGTTGGTGGGTTAAGACATTGATATTGTGTGGTTTTTCTCTTTCTGCTGTGGTCTATAGTGTTTTTGTGTTATTTCAGAAGGATGATAGACTGTTTTGGCTTAAACTACTTAAAATAAGGAAGAGCTGATTGCAGAGGTGAGGTAGACTAAGCGTGATGAAGCAGTAAATCTTTTGTGTTAGTTTTTTGATGGTTTTTGGTACAGATAGAGGAGAAAATCTTTTTAGAAGATACGCAATATATTAACTGAAAAGAAGCTGCCTTTGGAACACTGGATATGTTATGCAAGGAAATGAGAAAGGGAGATTATGTCACAAATAAATAATGTATTTCAAATAGCTTTTTTAGGTGATACTGTATTAAACGGTGATTACCAACAATGCTACAAGGAGGGAGAGAAGCCCTTTGCCCGGGTGAAAGAGGTATTAGCTTCTGACAAAATTGTGGGTAATTTAGAGTGTTTTGTTAAGGGAGATAACGGAGAAAATGAACGAAAGAAACCTCGTTTAGAGACAGATCTGGATACCATTAACTATTTGAAGGATATAGGTTTAAATGTGGCGTGCCTGGCCAATAATCATGTCTTTGATCATTTAGATGATGGATTTTTGAAAACCATTACTTGGTTGAAAAATAATGGGATAGCCTCTATGGGGGCCTCTTTAGATCACCAAAGAGCTTTTCAGCCTTTGATATTGTCTAAGGGAGGTATTCAGGTTGGGTTGTTGAATTATGTAACAAGAGATACGAATCCTTGTCAGCCAGAGCAGACAAAAATTCAACTGAATTATTTTGAGGAGGAGGATGTGGTACAGGCTATTAAAGAGCTGAAGCAGCAAGTAGATCATGTCGTCTTGTCCTTGCATTGGGGGGGGAGGCTTGAAGGAGGCCTTTACCCTGATTGGCATCAGCCTACTCAAGCGCGTAGACTAATTGATGCGGGTGCCGATGTTATAGTTGGCCACCATTCGCATACCGTGCAGCCATACGAAGTGTATAAGGGTAAATATATTTTTTATAGTATCGGAAATTTTTGTTTTTCCAATTTTTGGAGTGATGGCAAGCCCTATTTTATAAACGAAAGGGGTAGAGTGAGTTTGGTACCCGTGATTTCTTTTCGCAAAAGAGATTATCTTGTGGAGACACGCTCTTTTTACAATAAAAACGGTACTCTCAACCCCTATAAGATCAAAAATAAGAGGGTTGTATTCACCTTAATAAAAAGATATAAGTTTGTTTGGGGGTTTTACTATTGGTGGTATAGAAGGGTAAGGCCGATAGTACGGGTAATGTTAAATTCAGAAATCCCAATGAAACAGAAGATAAATGCGATTAGCTTCAAAAAACTGGTAAAGCATTTTAGAAAAAAATAGGTTGATTTTATACCCTCAATAGTTATGAGCGTATTTGGATAATATTGTAAATGGAATAGGGATGGAAATGAAAAAGATTTTCTTGTTAACAGACTATAAAGGCTTTTTCGGAAGTAAATACACGGCTAAGCCTTACCGAAGTGGCTATGATAGAGCATTGCTTACAACGTATTTTGAACGGATAGGGCTTAACGCGCAGTTTATCGCTTATTCAGATGTGTTTAAACAAGAGATGTGGGATAAACAGTTGGTGTTGTACACCTCGTCGGAGGAGGTGGGATTTCATTACAAAGAATTCATAGAAGATATTGTGTTGGAACTGGAGAAAAGAGGAGCCATCGTAATCCCTGGGTTTGACTATCTCCGAGCGCATAATAACAAAGTCTATATGGAGTTGCTGCTTCAGCGTCGCTTGAAGCCCCTTATCTCTACTAATGAAACGAAGGTCTATGGCTCTATGGAAGAGTTGAACCAAGATATTTCCGTGGGGGCGTTTCGCTATCCTGTTGTGATAAAGCGAGCTACAGGTGCTCAAAGTAAGGGGGTCTTTTTGGCAAAGGATGAAAATGAGTTGGTGAAATATGCTAAAATGATAAGTCGTACGAAACATGTTGTCTCCGAATTTAAAGAGTATATTAGGGTTAGAAAACATCAGGGGTATTTGCCTGAGTCAAAATATCAACACAAATTTATCGTACAATCATTTATTCCTAACTTAACAAATGATTGGAAAATTTTAGTGTATGGGGATCACTACTATATCTTAAATCGAGGTATTAAGAAAAATGATTTTAGAGCTTCGGGGAGTCATTATAACTACAAAGTAGGTTCAGAATCTGAATTCCCCATTCAAAGATTAAATGAGGTGAGAGCAATATATGAGACCTTGGATGTTCCCCATTTATCATTGGATTATGCGTTTGATGGTGTAAAAGGATATGTGATAGAAGCTCAAACGGTATACTTTGGTACTTCCATCTTGGAAATGAGTAATGAGTATTACACGTTTAAGGGGGATGACTGGCAGGTTCAGTCACAGTATTTGGATGAGGAGGGGGAGTATGTTTATGCGATGGCGCATTATCTTAAACAACATCCTGAACTCCTGAGGGGATAGAAGGTGGCGAAATTAAAAATTAATAACTACATGAAAATGAAAATATTAATCACAGGAGGAGCTGGTTTTATAGGCTCTAATTTATGTGAACATTTTTTGGAGAAAGGCCATGAGGTAGTCTGCATGGATAACTTATCCACGGGTAAGAAGGAGAATATTGCCGATCTTTTGGCAAACCCTAATTTTGCTTTTCGGAAGGATGACATTAGGGATCTGGAGGCGTGTAAAAAGGCAGTACACAAGTGTGATTATGTATTGCATCAAGCAGCATTGGGCAGTGTGCCACGCTCAATTAATGATCCGCTTACCACCAACGAGGTGAATATTAATGGTTTCTTAAATATGCTTACGGCAGCGAGAGATGAGGGCGTGAAACGCTTTGTGTATGCTGCTAGCTCTTCTACTTACGGTGACTCTAAGATGTTGCCCAAAGTAGAGGATAAGATCGGTACACCGCAGTCCCCCTATGCCATCACTAAATATGTGAATGAACTCTATGCCCAGATATTCTCCAAACTATACGGCATAGAGACCATAGGTCTTCGTTACTTTAATGTGTTTGGTAAACGACAAGATCCTTATGGCCCCTATGCTGCTGTTATCCCCCTTTGGGTGAAGGCGTTTATTCATAAAGAGCAACCTCAGATTAATGGCGATGGCAGTTTCTCCCGTGATTTTACCTACATTGCGAATGTGGCGCAAGCCAATGAGAAAGCCCTGTTTACCCCAACAGCAGTGATAAGAGAAAGAGCGGCTACCTATAACCTGGTATTACCGGAAGAAGAGGCGATCTCCATGGTCTTTAATGTTGCGTTTGGTGGTAATACGACGTTGAATGCCCTGTTTCATATCCTTCGGGATAATTTGTCCCGGCATGATGCTGCTATTGCGACAATTACACCGCATTATCGGGAAGAGCGTTTGGGGGATATACCCCATTCTCAGGCCTCTATCGTGAAAGCAAAACGGATTTTAGATTATGATCCGCAATATTCTGCAAAACAGGGTTTTGCATTAGCTTGTGAGTGGTATTATAATAACCTGTAATGTGTAACAGATGAAGGTGCTCTTTGTTTCAAGTGGTAATAATGCAAATGGGCTCTCCCCCATTGTTAAAAATCAAGGGGTAAGCTTAGCACATAACATAGGTTGTGAAATATACTATTTTACCATTCAGGGAAGGGGGCTTCGGGGATACCTTCAAAATATACCGCGTTTAAGAAAAACCTATAAAGATGTTCAGCCAGATTGGGTTCATGCCCACTATTCACTATGTGGTTTTGTAACCACGTTGGCCGGTATATCTCCTGTTATCGTCTCCCTAATGGGAAGCGATGTGAAAGCCAAAAGAACATTTAAGTTTTTTATTTTACTATTTGCCCGATTTTTCTGGAAAAGAGTGATCGTGAAGTCTGAAGAGATGAAGCAGGACTTAGGGTATGCCTCTGCAGTGGTGATTCCCAATGGGGTTGACTTGGATATTTTTACCCCAATGCCGCAGGAAGAAGCCCGCTCTAAGTTGCAATGGTCTGTAGAGGGGAAAAAAGTGATCCTCTTTGCGGCCAACCCGAAGAGACCGGAGAAGAATTTTCAGTTGCTAGAAAAGGCTTTCCAACTATTACCTCAAGGTAAATATCTGTTGAAGGTGCTTGAAAATGTACCTAACCACATGATTCCTTATTATTTAAATGCCTCTGATGTGGTTGTGCTGACCAGTTTGTGGGAAGGAAGTCCCAATGTGATCAAGGAAGCTATGGCGTGTAACCGGCCTATTGTGAGTACCGATGTGGGGGATGTGAAACATAATCTTTGGGGACTTGATGGATGTTTTATAACTTCTTATGACCCTGATGATGTGGCCAACGCATTAGTAGAAGCATTGAAGCATCAACAGATTGAAGGAAGGCGAAGAGTTAGAGCGTTGGGATTGTCTGCAGCCAATATCGCTGAACGGATTGTAAGCGTGTGGAAAAGTTGATTAATTGTTGTTATCGCTAAAAATAGGATGGAATGAGAATTATGGTCTATTTCGGGCATCCTGCCCAGTTCCTGTTCCTGAAAGAGACGTGTAACCTGGGACACTACCTGTTTTCTTTAATCAGACTATTTATGAATGTTCTTTATGAGGGAAAGATGATGATTATAAATATCTTTATCCTTCTGTAAGAATTACTTTTGAGGGTATTGGTTATATGATTAAAAAAGGATATAAGAAGTTTGATTTTATGGGAGCAGGAGAACCTTAAAAAATATGGAGTTAGAGAATTTAAAGAGAAATTTGGAGGTTGATTCGGTTGAGTATGGACGCTTTTTATGTGTAAATAATAAGATACTATACCTTTTCGAGAAATTAGTAGTTAATGTATTAGGAAAAAGAATATTATATGTTTAAAATCTTAATTGGTGAAATTTCAAGTAATAAGGCTATTGTTATAGCTAAATTTATAAAGAAGCATTATCAAAATATTCAAATATTCTCTTATGATAATTTGTCTTATACAAGAAAAATTCATACAAAATATGTGGATGAGCATATTGTGTTGAAAAAGAAAGATACTACTTCATATATAAAGAGGATAAGTGAAGTGATTGCTGATTTAAAGATAGATTTGTTTTTACCTATACATAGTGATTACATTGGAGAGATAATAAAGAGAAAATATTTATTTGGTAATACATTATGGTATCTTGGAGAGTACAAAGATTATGAGAAATTACATATAAAAAAGGAACTCCAAAAGATAGCAGAAAGACTAGAAATAAATGTACCTAAAGAATATACTAATATTCACACTGCAAAAATTCCATTTGTTGGGAAACCAACGGATAAATCTTCTTCGAAAGGAGTTATTTATTTTAATAATGAAAATAAAATAAATCAGTATCGGGAGCATGATTTTTCTAATTATATTTTCCAAGATTATATTTCTGGTATAGGGTGTGGATACTCTGTTTATTCACATCAAGGAAAAATAGAAGTTGGATTTGCTCATAAAAGACTTTTAGAATTTCCTTATTCAGGAGGCTCTAGTATTTATAGAGAATCTTTTAAAGAGGGTGAGATGAGAAAAGTTGCAGAAAAAATATTAAGTACTATTAACTGGACAGGATTTGCAATGTTTGAATTCAAATACACTAAAGAGGGGCAGTTTATATTAATAGAAGTAAATCCTCGTATTTGGGGTTCAATTAATCAAGGGTTAATGAATGGAGTAAACTATTTTAAGACTTTAATTCCAGAAGATTTGAACAAAGGAACTATGACCAAATCGGAAATAAGAACTTATATGTCGCCACAAATATATTTTTCATTACTTCAATCTGTTTTCAAATTAGAGATTAAAAATATCATTCTTTTCTTAAAGAATTTTTCGTCTAATAAATCTGATGTCTCTTTTTGGAATGATTATAAAGGATACATAAGTATTATTTTAAGGTTATTACATCGCATAAAATGAGTAAAAAAGGATTAATAGTTGTTGATTTAGACAAAACATTGTTAGATTTTGATTCTTTTCGTTATTTGACATTACAAAATATTTGGAATTACAAAATTCTATATTATACATTTTTACGCAAATTAAGATTCTTGAGTGCATATGATTTTAAAGAAAAAGTAATGTCTTTCATACTTAAGAATAAAGGTGAAAAATATTTTGAAGGTTTTGTCGATAATTTAGTTAACAGTATAGATAAGAAAGTGTATAACCATGTTTTGAACTATCAATCTGAAGGAGATGAAATATTACTTCTTAGTGCATCTCCCAAATATTATGTTGATAAAATAGCAAGAAATATAAAATGGGCTTCTTATGGAAGTACATTTAAAGAGATAGATAAGAATATGGAAAATTTACATTTGTATGGAGACGAAAAAGTGAATTATTTAACAAAAAATTATTTGTCAGAGACTTATCAATATAAGTATGCTATATCTGATTCTCTTTCAGATATGAAATTATTGACCTTGTTTGAAAAATATACTTTATTGAATAACGGCAATTTTATATAGGATGAAAATTTTATTCCAATTAAATCACCCTGCACATTATCATTTATTTAAAAATTCAATTAAAGAGTTAAAAAATAAAGGTCATAGGGTCAGTATTTTGGCTCGTTCCAAAGATGTTTTAATTGACCTACTAGTAAATGAGGAGTTTGATAAGCTTTCTACAAAAAAAGGAGCAACTCTTTTTGAAAAAGTTAAGTTAGTAAAACAGGCTCAAAAAGAGATACTTGATTATACCCAAAAATTAAATCCTAAAATTATTATTGGATCGGGAGACTTTTCTTATGTAACAAAAAAACTTGGTATCCCATCTATTTTTTTAGGAGAAGATGATGCTAACTTAAATTTACCTCTTTTTTTGTGGACCTTGTTCACTTATGGTGGGTTTTCTGCTGTTTTAGCACCTGTGGGAGTTAATAATTCTATTTGGAATAAAAAAACAACTTTTTACAATGGGTATCATAAATTGGCTTATTTGCACCCCAATCAGTTTACTCCTGATAAAACAGTGGTAGAAAAGTATTTTTCGGCAGATAAGCCCTATTTTATTTTGCGGTTTGCCAAGTTAAATGCCTATCACGATATCAATGCCAGGGGTATAAATACCCCAATAGCACAAAAACTTATAGATCTATTACAGCCCAGGGGCGATATTTATATTACGGCAGAAAGAGAACTGGAGCCACAATTTGAGCAGTATCGTTTAAAGATAGACCCTTTAGATATTCACCATGTTATGGCTTTTGCACACTTGTATATCGGCGATAGCCAGAGCATGGCAGTAGAAGCTGCCATGTTGGGGGTGCCTGCGGTACGCTTTAATGATTTTGTGGGCAAAATAAGTGTGTTAGAAGAATTGGAACATAAGTATAAGCTCACTTTTGGTATCAAAACAGATAAGCCCAATAAGTTGTATCAAATCATAACAGATTTGCTTAGTTTAGAAAATTTTAAAGAGGAATTTCAACAACGCAGACAAGCCATGTTGGCAGATAAGATAGATGTAACAGCCTTTTTGGTTTGGTTTATTGAAAATTATCCTAAAAGCATAGAAATAATGCGTAAAAATCCCGATTATCAATATCGGTTTAAGTAGCTAAAAAAGAAAATAACCAGAGGTTCCTTGACGCCATACAAACTAAGGTTATTACAGATTTAGAAAAATGATTTGCGATGGATTTTACAATCAATGCATATAGGGAATTATTATTCGTTTTAAAGAATAAGGGTTATGAATTTATAACGTTTCAGGAGTATTGTAAAAATACTGTTTACGATAAAGTAATCATTTTAAGACATGATGTGGATTTGCTGCCATACAATTCGTTGCGTTTTGCACAAATTCAGGCAGAGTTTGGGGTGAAAGGTTCTTATTATTTTAGAGCAGTGCCAGAGAGTTGGGACGAAGCGGTGATAAAAGATATAGCTAAACTTGGTCATGAAGTAGGATATCATTATGAAAATATGGATACAGCCAGAGGTGATGTGCAAGCGGCAAAGCAGGATTTTGAGCATAATTTAGAAGCTTTGCGACAATTGGTTGATGTGCAAACCATATGCATGCATGGTTCGCCTCGTTCTTCCTACGATAACAAAGACTTGTGGAAAGACAATAGCTATCGCGATTATGGTATCATGGGTGAGCCCTATTTCGATATGGATTTTGATGACTTCTTTTATTTGACCGATACGGGTAGACGATGGGATGGCTGGCGGGTGAGTGTGCGTGATAAAGTGTCTCAGCAAGCGCAGTGGAATGAGAAAGGGTGGGTATATCATAGGACTTTTGATATTATAAACGCTGCTCAAAATGAAATTTTGCCCCTCCGCATTATGTTTACCTTTCATCCTCAGCGTTGGCATGCAAATTCATTGCCTTGGCTTAAAGAATTGGTATTACAAAATGTGAAAAATGCAGTTAAATATTTTGTGGTCAAATAAGGGAGGTATGTAATAACCCGATTCCGAATTAAAGAAGTTTCGTTTGCATATTGCAAGGTAATTGTTAATGGTTATTTGAATTGTTTTTGTGAAATAGCTTGATTTAGATAAAATCATTAGCATCTGAAAGTTTTTGTAACAAATTGTGATTAAGTAGTTTAGATTATTTATTTGTCGTTTATTTACAGGTTGTTAGTCTTTGTTTTTTAGCCCTTGGCTTCTTTAAATTTTGCAAATTTAAAGTTGTTAAGTTTGATGAATTTCGTACACGTAAATAATATAATTTCCAAAGCCTGACAAAATCATTTCTTATAAACTTTCGGATGCTAATGAGATAAAATATAAAACTATAACACATGAAAATAATATCTGTAGTCGGTGCCAGGCCCAATTTTATGAAAATTGCCCCATTTATAAAGGCTATAAAGATTCATAATCAGCAACAGATAGACCCGATAAAACATCTCTTGGTGCATACAGGTCAGCATTATGATGACCGGATGAGCAAGGTATTCTTCGAAACACTGGACATTCCACGTGCTGATATTAACTTGGGTATCGGTTCGGGCACGCATGCAGAACAGGTGGGGAATACCATGATCGCTTTTGAAAAAGTGTTGTTGCAAGAAAAACCTGATTGGGTTATTGTATTAGGAGATGTAAATGCCACATTGGCTTGTTCTGTAACTGCTAAAAAGTTACATATTAAAGTGTGTCATATAGAAGCCGGTTTGCGTTCCGGAGATGAACGTATGCCCGAGGAGATAAATCGCCTTGTTACCGATCGTCTTTCAGATTTACTCCTTACTCCAGACAAGCTATCTATTGAGAATCTTCAGAAAGAAGGAGTACCTGCTAATAAAATCAAGTTTGTAGGTAATATTATGATTGATACCTTAGAAGCTAATAGGGGTAAGGCTTCTCAATGGGATATTTATGATATTATTACGGATAATTTGATAGAGGAGCAGAATTTGATATCAGATGGTATAAAGATGCAAGAGGGAGATTTTGCATTGATGACCATGCATCGCCCTTCTAATGTAGATACACCGTCTATATTGGAGCCAATTATTCGATTTTTATTAGATGAAGTGGCTGTAGATATGCCGTTGTTGTGGCCAATTCATCCTCGCACTCAGAAACAATTGAAACAATTTGGTTTATGGAATGAGGTAGTTGCACCAGAACGTTTGATATTATTGCATCCTTTAGGCTATCACCAAATGCTCAAACTAAATATGGCAGCTAAGATTATGCTCACCGATAGTGGAGGTTTGCAGGAAGAATGTACGGTATTAGGTACACCTTGTCTCACTTTGAGATGGAATACTGAAAGGCCTATCACTCTACGTGAACATGGTGGCGCTTCTGTGTTAGTTGGGAACAATATTGACCGTATTAGAGAAGAATATCAACACACTTTGCATTTAGACAGACAGCCAGAAATCCCTGAATTGTGGGACGGAAAAACCGCCGAACGTTGTTTAAGTGCAATTTTAGCCTACCAAGATCATAATGGCCTCCCAACCTAAAAGACTAGACAGGACAACAACCAAGGTGGTGCTGATTATGAATGTTTTTAGAGAAATAATGCTAATAGATCGTGCTGTTTAATTCATTTATATTTTTTATATTTCTGGCAGTTGTATTGCCCTTGTACTATTGGCTGCCCAAGCAGTGGAGGAATCCCCTCCTCCTGGTCGCCAGTTATCTTTTCTATGGTTATTGGGATTATCGCTTCACCGCATTATTAGCCACATCGACGATCATTGATTTTATTGTAGGACGCCGGCTGTTCTCAACAAATGATGAGGCGGTACGAAAACGATGGCTAATCTTATCAATCTGCTCCAACTTAGGGATGTTGACCGTATTTAAATACTACGACTTCTTTATCTCTTCCTTTAATCCATTGGCTTCTCTTTTTGGGGGGAATTTGGATTATTTGCATCTGAATATAATATTGCCCGTGGGAATCAGTTTTTACACGTTTCAAACCATGAGTTATACCATAGATATCTACAGAAAGAGATTAACTCCTACCCATAATTTTATAGACTTTGCCGTGTTTGTTTCGTTCTTTCCTCAGTTAGTGGCAGGACCGATTGAAAGGGCTACTAACTTGTTGCCGCAAATATCAGAGACACCTCTGCCTTCACGGCAGCAAATAGAAAAGGGGATTGTTTTAATCGCTACCGGTTTGTTTAAGAAGGTAATGATTGGAGATACGACAGGAAGGTTTGTGGATCATATTTTTAGTCAGCCTGATATTTATAAATCTCCCGAATTATTAGCAGCCCTATTTTTGTTTTCCATTCAGATATATGCCGATTTTTCGGGTTATTCAAGCATTGCGAGGGGAACAGCTAAATTACTGGGAATTGAGCTAATGAAAAATTTTGAACAGCCCTATCTATCGCAAAATATTACTGAGTTTTGGCGCAGGTGGCATATATCCCTCTCTTCGTGGCTCAGGGATTATTTATATATTCCCTTAGGAGGTAGTCGAAGAGGCGTTAGGAGGACATATATTAATTTGATGATTACCATGTTCTTAGGTGGTCTTTGGCATGGCGCTAGTTGGAATTTCGTAATATGGGGCGGATTGCATGGTCTGTATTTATCCTTGCATAAGTGGATGTTAAGAGACCGAAAAATTCCAAGTGCTTTTGTCTATAATGGGCCGGGAAGTCTGCTGAACTATCTGTTACGTGTTAGTCTTACGTTTATCTTAGTGATTATCACCTGGCTGTTTTTTAGGGCTCCGGATTCTCACACCGTGTTGGTTTTTATGACTAAAATGATACACTGGGAAACCAGTGAATATGGGATGCGATTTTTGGTGATCTCCCTCTCTTTTGCTTTAATGATGGGGATTTTTGACCTATGCGAATATTACACAAAAAGGCACACCTTCCTTTTATTGATTAAAAATAAAGGTGTAGTGTATGGTGTCTCTGCGGCTCTGATTTTTATCAGTTTTTTATTTATGTTTCAAAATGAGGCGTTACCCTTTATATATTTTCAATTCTGACGGGTGTTCGTCCATAAGGTTGGTGCTTCTCTTTAAAATGGTTATCTCGGCTTTGCTCAATACATTGTATTTACCCCAGTAAACGCCCCTTTTTCCTCTTCGTAAGCCATAAACTCGAACGCTTCTCAAAACGCCGACTTTATGGATAAAATACGAACAGGTCTCTGTGAGAAAACACTAAATACCTTTTTTAGTGAAAAATGATCAGCGGTATTTTGAAAGGCTTTTTTATGTGCTTCCTTGTTAAGAACTTGGGCTATTAATATTTTTCTTGTAGGTATTAATTATGAAATTAATAAAAATAGTTATCGGTTTCGGGTTAAGTTTCTTAATGGTCTTGTTTGTTTTGGATCAATTTGTCAATCTCGCCAATATTCAAGATCCATCGCTTAATGATTTTGATACTGTTCTTGGGCGAAAGAGAAGAGCAAATCTCCGGTTTACCTGTTTCAATGAAGGCTTTGCGGTGGGACGCTTTAATGATTATGGCTATCTAGGGCCGGGATATCCTGAGAAAAGAGAGAAGGATCATTTACGGATAGCCATTCTGGGAGACTCTTATGTGGAGAGTTTTCAGCTATTCCGGAGAGACCAATTTCATGCGATTATTGAGAATGAATTATCTATATCCGTAGGTAAAGTGGTGGAGGTTCTGAATTTTGGACGGAGTGGTTTTGATTTTGCGGATATGTACGTTTATCAAAAAAGGTTTGTTGACCGTTTTAAGCCCGACTTGATTATCTATATGATTAGTGATGAGGATTTGGCTTGTACGCAAAAAGATCCATTAATTCCCAAAGTTGTTGATAGGGGAGGAGATTTGGTGATTACAAATGATCAAATATCAAAACGTTACTTATATCCTTTTCAAAAAACAAAAACAGTTAGACAGAACTCCAGTATAGTAACGATACTAAATAATTGTCGGAAATTGATACAGGCAGGTGAGCTTTGGCCTAAACTCCTGGGTAAGTTCTACCGGGAAAGGGCACAAAAGCAGGAACAAGGATTGACAGATAGTGTTAGAAGGCCTGTCTCCCCGCTTGCCTTAAAGGTTTTAGCGCAATTGAGTGCGAATGTTGTTGTGGTTAACAGAGGAACAAAGGCGTTTGATGGGGCGTTTATGCAAGAAATTGATCGTAAAGAGATCCCCTTCTTTAGGACGAAAGATACGTTGGAAGTGCTGGAGAAAAAGGGTATTGATCCTTATTATTGGCCGGTGACACAAACTCGTGGTCACTGGAATTATACAGCACATCGTGCAGTGGGATTTTATCTTTCAAGAAGGTTGGATGATTTACTAAGGCATAGACTAGAGCGAAAAGAACTGTCAAGCAAAGAATCTCTTCCTCTGCAATGATACCCTCCCCTTAAAAACTCTCCGATGAGTCCAGTAGGTGACGCGTCAGCAGTCGGTAGTAGTAGGTGCCCGGATCGCTATAATACACCCTGACTAAGTAGGCATTTTGGGTGTCGGGAAAGGTGCCGTCAATAAAGGTGGCATCCGCCGGAAGTTGCCCCTGTTCTACCAAGGCCCACGTGTAGTTATAATACCCCTGCTTTAGTAGCAGTGATAAGGTATATCCCCCTTGTCGTGCGCTATATATGGCTCTATTCTCTTCTCTGTATTGCCAGTCGCAGAAATCGCCTGTAACGTATAACTTGCCCCCCGCAATGGGACGGTCGTAGGGCAGAAACAACTGTACTTGTACATAGTCGGCCTCTATGTTCGGATCTTCTCCCTCTTCCGTGTGGATAAGAAACTTCCCCTCAATATCATCCCGGTGTTGGTACGCGAGAAATCGTGCCGGTTTTCTGTCAATTACCTTTGCCCGGTAAATCCTATCCATCATATCAATTTCGGAGACCTTCTGTGTCAAATGTCTCAGGCTCCTGAGGTCCAGAAATCGAAATTCGTTGTGCCCCTTGAACAAGATCATTCCCTCCTGTTCAAACAGTAGGGTGTTTTGCTTGATAAGAGAGGGCTTGAGGCTGGATAGCTCATTGTCCCAACGGCCATGTTGGGAGACAAAAACCTCCAGGTTACGGTAAGGGTCTTCCAGATGAAAGTTCCCCGTTTCCACGCTGAAAAAAAGCTGCTGAACCTCCTCGCGTAACGCTGGATTAACCGATTTTGCGACCCGGCCCTTTACGTGTATAGCCTGCTCCGAGACCATGATGCCTCGGGTAAAAGCCGGCTCTTCTGGTGTCTCCTCATAGACTATCAACTTATAGTTTCCACTGATCCGTAACCGCATATTCTCATTGGGGAAGGAGAACCGATAATGAATGTAGGGTGTAATGGTGTTGTAGGAGGGGGTTTGGTCATTGATGTACTCTTCGTAATAGTAGCTTTCAAGGTACTCTTCCCGTTGCAGCTCTTCCGTGGGCTGCCACCATGGGTCACAGTGGACGAGGGTGTATTTGTAATCCTTGTAATCCTCCGACAGGTCGTCGAAAGAGCACTCTAAGGTGACCTCCCCATTGAGCAGGAGTATGGGGTCGCTGAGGTTAATCCCATTGCGCTGTACCTGAACCGTCTTTATGGTCTCGGAAAAAACCTGGTTGGGGCGCCTTTTCTGGATCTGATCCAGATTTTGAGCCATGGTAAAGGGAACTCCCGGTAAGAAAAATGCTATTGCTAGCAGGAGCATTGTGCGTGAACGTCGTTTGGTTTTCTCTTTTTTTGTACCCATTGGTGCCATATTTGGTGAAACTTTCCGTAGCATTGTGGCCATAAAGTTACACATCTGTTGGTAGATGAACTTCATTTATGGGTAAATATTGTAAATTTGTGAGAGATGTGGGGGGTGAAAATTGAAATATTTAGATATTTTAATATCTTTGCATTAGTCTACTATAAACCAAGGTAATATATTCATTATATGTCAAGAAGCATTAAACTCAAAAAGGGATTGGATATCAAACTTTTGGGTGCTGCGGAAAAAAAGATTACGGTATTGACCGTTAAGAAGTATGCCCTAAAGCCGGGGGACTTTCCCGGGATATATCCTAAACTTTTGGTGAAAGTGGGAGAACATATTAAGGCAGGAAGTCCTGTTTTTTATGATAAATATCGAGAAGATATTAAGGTCTGTGCTCCCGTAAGTGGTAAGGTGACGGAGATTGTACGTGGAGAAAAACGTGTGTTATTGGAGATTCGCATAGACGCGGATGAGCAGCAGGAGTATGTGGACTTTGGGAAGGCTGATCCTGCCACCCTTTCTGAAGAAGAGATCAAAACCCGGCTTCTCAATTCCGGATTGTGGCCTTCGCTGATTCAACGCCCCTATGCGATTGTGGCGGATGTGAACGTGAAACCGAAAACTATCGTGGTGAGTGCCTTTGATTCTGCCCCATTGGCTCCTGATTATAACTTGCTTGTAAAGGATCAGGGGGCTGCTTTTCAGACAGGACTGGATGCGTTGGCAAAGATGACGGAAGGTACCGTTCATCTGAACCTAAAGAAAAATGCGGAAGCTTCTCCCATCTTTAAAGAGGCTAAGGGCGTACAAATTAATTATTTTGAAGGACCTCATCCAGCAGGACTGCCCGGTATTCAACTGCATCATTTGGATCCCCTGAATAAAGGGGAAGTCGCCTGGATGCTCTCACCTTGTGCGGTGATGCGTATCGGTCGGCTCTTTTTGACAGGACACTACCAGGATTTTCGTACCATTGCCCTTACCGGTTCAGAAGTAGAAAATCCACAGTATTATCAACTTACCGGAGGAGCTTCCCTGAGTGCTTTGCTTTCCCCTATTCCTGCGGAAAAAAAGCCCCGGGCTATCAGTGGAAATGTGCTTACCGGGACAAAAATTGCTCTGGATGGCTATCTGGGATTTTATGATAACCAGGTGACGGTCATTCCTGAAGGAGATGAACCCGAGTTTCTTGGGTGGCTGCTTCCCGGTTTCTCCAAGTTCTCCACTTCACGGACCTTCTTCTCCTGGCTCTTTCCTCGTCGACACTATCGTCTTGATACCAACCTGCATGGTGGTGTGCGCTCCTTTGTGGTAACCGGTGAGATGGAGAAGTTCTTCCCCATGGATATTCTTCCCATGTATCTCATTAAAGCGATCCTCGTGAAGGATATTGATCAAATGGAGAATCTGGGAATCTATGAGGTTGGGCCGGAAGATTTTGCCTTGGCAGAATTTGCCAATACTTCCAAGGAAGCGCTACAAAAGATCGTGCGGGAAGGGCTTGACTACCTTAGAAAAGAGATGAATTAACGCTGCATCAAAAATATATTTATGAAACCAGTAAGAAAATTATTTGAAAACCTTCGTCCGCACTTTGAAAAGGGCGGTAAACTGGAGCGTTTTTACTATACGTATGAAGGTTTTGAGACATTCGTTTTTTCTCCGCCTGCCGTCACGAAAAACGGTGCTCATATTCGTGATGCGGTGGATATGAAACGAACCATGATCTTTGTGGTGATGGCCCTCTTCCCGACCTTGCTATTTGGCTTGTGGAATGTGGGGTATCAGCACTTTCTCGCTTTGGGACAAGAGAGCGGCCTTTGGGCTAATCTTTGGTATGGCTTTCTGAAGTGGTTGCCCCGTTTGATTGTTACCTTCGTGGTGGGGATGGGGATTGAGTTTATCTTTGCAGACATCCGCAAGCACGAAGTGGCAGAAGGGTTTGTGGTGAGTTCCTTCCTGATCCCGCTGATTCTCCCGCCCGATATTCCTTTGTGGATGCTTGCCGTGGCTGTAGCTTTTGCCGTGCTTATTGGAAAAGAGGCTTTTGGTGGTAGTGGAATGAATATCCTGAACCCGGCACTGTTAACCCGTGTATTCCTCTTCTTTGCCTATCCCGCATATATGTCGGGCGATAAGGTTTGGGTTTCCGGCCTTCCCGATGGCGTGAGTGGTGCGACCCCCCTGGGGATTGCTACCTCCGGAACTATGCAGGAGTTGCCCTCGGTGATGGATCGTTTTCTGGGGATCATCCCCGGAAGTGTGGGAGAGACCTCTACCTTAGCCATCCTTTTGGGAGCTGCCTTCCTCCTTTTTACGGGAGTGGCAAGCTATCGTATTATGCTCTCTGTCTTTGCCGGTGGGTTTCTTATGGGGTTGATCTTTAACGCTTGGGGCGCCAACGATTATATGAGTATTCCCGCTTGGGAACACCTTCTGATGGGTGGTTTTGCCTTTGGCGCCGTGTTTATGGCTACCGACCCTGTCTCGGCAGCACAAACGAATACCGGGAAGTGGATCTATGGATTCTTGATTGGGCTGCTGGCGGTGCTGGTGCGCGTTTTTAACCCTGCTTACCCGGAAGGAATAATGATGGCAATCTTGCTGATGAACGTGTTTGCGCCATTGATTGACCACTATGTGGTGCAGTCCAATGTGAAGCGTCGTCTGAAGAGAGCAAAAGTGGCGGTTAAACATTAAAAATTCTTGTGATTATGTATAGTAACGGATATATATTCAGATTTGCCATCATTATGGTGGTTATTGTGGCGGCCTTGCTTTCCGGGGTGTCCATGGCGTTGAAGCCATACCAGGAGAGAAATGCCACCAATGAGAAAATGCAAACAATCCTTGCCGCAGCAGAGGTCTCGGTGGACTCCGATGATGAGGTGGACGTGATGTACGATCAGTATATCAAAAAAGAGTTGGTTCTTAATATGTCAGGAGAGGTGATAGGTCTCTATGAAAATGGTCAAATGGTGAAGGGCAACGTTAGAGCTTTTGACGTGAAACTGAAAGAACAACTGAAGAATATACAGGCCTATCATGAAGGAGATAAGGCTGTTGAAGTACTCCTTCCCGCCTATATCTTTGACGATGGAACCAAGGTGCTTACTATTATTCCCATGCAGGGAAAAGGCCTTTGGGGACCCATCTATGGGACCATCGCCCTGAAAAAAGATATGAATACCCTCTATGGTGCAGTCTTTAACCATAAGGGGGAAACTCCCGGACTTGGTGCAGAGATTGCAACGCCCTCTTTTCAATCGCAGTTTAAGGATAAAATGATTTTTGATAACGGGGAGTTTGTCTCGGTAGCTGTTGTGAAGGGAGGAGTGAAAAATAGTGCCATTGATCCTTCGCATGGCGTAGACGCCATCTCCGGAGGAACCATAACCTCCGTCGGGGTTTCCGATATGATTAAAAATACATTTGAACTCTATGTCCCCTATTTTACACAACAACATTAAGGTATGAGTGAAGAAGTGAAAAAAAGAGAACCGTTGTTTTCTGCAAAAAATAGAAAATTGTTGACCACACCGCTGGGAAAGAACAACCCGATCACGGTGCAGGTATTGGGAATATGTTCTGCGCTCGCCGTTACGGTTAAACTGGAGCCTGCATTTGTAATGGCCATATCCGTGATGGCTGTGTTGGGACTGGGAAATGTCGTGATCTCCCTATTGCGTAATACAATCCCGTCCCGAATCCGAATTATTGTCCAGTTGGTGGTTATTGCCTCCCTGGTAATTCTTGTGGATCAGGTGCTGAAAGCCTTTGCTTACGATGTGAGTAAGCAACTCTCTGTATTCGTAGGATTGATTATTACCAACTGTATTATCATGGGGCGTTTCGAGGCCTTTGCCATGGCGAATAAACCCTGGCCCTCCTTCTTGGATGGTATCGGGAATGCCGCCGGTTATGGTATAATCCTTATCATTGTGGCCTTTTTTAGGGAACTCCTTGGCTCCGGAACCATTTGGGGCTATCCTCTACTGGAAAAAATGGGGATTTATAATATAGGTTACCAGAATAATGGGTTGATGATACTTCCCCCTATGGCATTGATCACCGTGGGGGTTATTATCTGGGTACAACGCTATAAAAACCGTGAATTAATTGAAGATTAAACCTAACAAGAAAGATTATGCAGGATCTCATTAACATATTTGTCAAGTCAATCTTTATTGATAATATGATCTTTGCCTACTTTCTGGGCATGTGTTCATATCTCGCGGTTTCGAAAACCGTAAAAACCTCTGCGGGCCTTGGCGTTGCCGTGATCTTTGTCTTGGGGATTACCGTACCGGTCGACTATCTTTTAAACAAGTACGTTTTGTCGCCCGGCGCTTTGCAGTGGCTGAGCGAAGACTTTAAAACAGTTGATCTGAGCTTTCTCAGTTTCATTATGTTTATTGCCGTGATTGCCTCCATGGTGCAGTTGGTGGAGATGGTCGTGGAGAAATTCTCCCCCGCTTTGTATAACTCTTTGGGGATTTTTCTCCCCTTGATTGCTGTAAACTGTGCCATCCTCGGTGGATCGCTCTTTATGCAGGAGCGGGAGTACCAATCCATTGCGGAGGCTACCTCTTTCGGATTGGGGTCTGGCGTGGGCTGGTTCCTTGCCATTGTAGCTATTGCCGCCATCAGGGAGAAGATGCGCTACTCTAATGTGCCTCCGGCACTCAAAGGGTTGGGTATCACCTTTATCATTACGGGACTTATGGGCATCGCCTTTATGAGTTTTATGGGCATTAAAATCTAACGTTAACAAGAGAATCATTACATTATGATAGAATCTGTAGGAATAGGAATGGTTGTACTGGTGAGTATCGCAGTATTTTTGTTGGTGATACTCCTGTTAGTGGCATTGTTGCTTTATGCCAAAAAGAAACTGACCCCCCAGGGAGAAGTTAAGATTACCATTAATGAAGAGAAAGAGTTAGAGGTTCAGCCGGGCTCCAGTCTTTTGACAACCCTTGCGAATCAGAAAATTTTTCTCCCCTCAGCATGTGGAGGAGGGGGCACCTGCGGTACCTGTACTTGCCAGGTACACGAAGGCGGGGGCTCTATTCTTCCCACAGAAACCGGCTTCTTTTCCCGAAAAGAGCAACAAAATAATTGGCGCCTGGGTTGCCAGGTAAAGGTGCGGGAAGATCTTAAGGTTGAGATTCCTCCGGAAATATTTGGGATTAAGAAGTGGGAGTGTGAAGTGGTCTCTAACCGTAATGTGGCCACCTTTATCAAAGAGTTTGTGGTTAAATTGCCCGAAGGTGAACGTCTCAATTTTCGCTCTGGTGGCTATATCCAGATTGATGTTCCCTCTGTGGAAGTCGACTTTGGAAAGGATATCGAGGTTGATGAGGAGTACCGTGAAGAGTGGGAGAAATTCGGGATGTTTAACCTTAAAATGAAAAGTGGAGAACCCCTTTTTAGGGCCTATTCCATGGCAAATCATCCCGCCGAAGATAATATCATTATGTTGAATATTCGTATCGCTACGCCTCCATGGGATCGGAAGAATAACCGCTTCATGAAGGTGAACCCGGGAGTCTGTTCCTCTTATGTCTTTAGCCGTAAACCTGGTGATAAGGTGACCATCTCAGGCCCCTATGGTGAGTTCTTTATCAAAGATACGAAAAGAGAGATGATGTTTATCGGAGGAGGAGCCGGTATGGCGCCCATGCGCTCTCATATCTTCCATATGTTTAACACGGTGAAAACCGATCGTAAGGCCACATTCTGGTATGGTGGACGCTCACGCCGCGAACTCTTTTACGAAGATGAATTCCGTAAAATAGAAGCGGAAAACCCCAACTTTACCTTCCATATTGGCCTCTCTGCCCCATTGGAAGAGGATAAATGGGATGGCCCGGTAGGGTTTATTCATCAGATTGTATATGACCTCTATCTGAAGGATCATGAAGAACCGGAGGAGATTGAATACTATCTCTGTGGCCCCCCCATGATGAATGATGCCGTATTTAAGATGCTTGATAACCTGGGAGTCCCCTCCGAGATGATCATGTTTGACGATTTTGGCGGATAAAAGGGCCTTTTCCCACCCTCTATAAGGGGATATTTTATAACTTGAGCCGATAAAAATGTACACCATGCGACAATTTATCGGCTCTTCTCTTTGGCTGTTTTTTCTTGCGTTGTTATCGGCTTGTGGCACCCAAAGCTACTCTCCTCCGATTCTTTTTGTTGGAGAAACACAGGGAACCTATTATCGTGTTAGTTATTTTAGCGAGGATACGTTGGTTTCGCAACAGCAAATCGAGAACCTTCTCGCAGATTTTGACACCTCTGTCTCTGTTTATAATCCAACCTCCTTGATTACGCAACTTAATAGGGGTAGTGGAGCCTTCCGTGTGGATGATTATTTTTTGGAATGCCTCTCCATTGCTCAGGAGGTTTCTCAGTGTACGGAGGGTGCTTTTGATTGTACGGTGGGGCCTTTGGTAGAGGCTTGGGGTTTCTCCTTTAAAGAGAAAGAGCCCATGAACCACCAGAAGGTAGATAGCCTGAAGAGGTTAGTCGATTATCGCGCTATAGAGATGGATGAAAAGATGATTACCCTGGGAATCCCGGGGATGCGCCTGGATTTTAACGCCGTGGCTCAAGGGGTCTCTGTGGAGGTGGTAGCCCGGTTGCTGTTAGAGCAGGGAATCACCCGTTTTCTCGTGGATATCGGTGGCGAGGTGAAGGCCTCCGGACGAAAGCCTGATGGCTCAAAGTGGCGGATTGCCATCGAAAAACCCTCGGATAATGCGGTGTATGGTCAAGGGTTGGAAGCGATTGTCCAAATCCATGATAAGGCCCTCGCTACTTCCGGTAGTTATCGTAAGTTTTATGTGAAGGATGGGGTGAAATATAGCCATACCATTAATCCTCTTACCGGCTACCCGGTAACGCACTCGCTACTGAGTGCTACGGTGATTGCCGATGATTGTGGTTATGCCGATGCCTGGGCTACCGCAATCATGGTGCTCGGTCCGGATCGGGCAAAAAAAATGGTGCAAGAAACTCCCGGAGTAGAGGCCTTCCTCATCTTCTCTGACAAAAATGGCGTGTCCAAAACTTGGTTTTCGGAAGGGTTCCGGGAACTGTTGGAATAGGTTCAGAATGAAGGTTTAACCATAAGATCCCCCTTAGCGGTTTTTGCAGGTATCTGTTTCTCCTCCGCAAGTACACCCTACCCGTTCCCCTGTGTTAGGGTCAATGGTGGAGCAACTTTTCTTGAATTCCCCCCCTTTTTTAACGAACATTTTTATGGCTATCCCTCCTACGGCCAGAGAGAGTAACAGGATGGTGATAAGAACTGCTTTTAACATAAAATTGCGGCTTTAGTTTGATTTAATTCATTGTGAGAATCTCTTTTCCTGTTTCCTGGGTGACTTTGAGACTCACCTTTTCTTCTCTTCTCCTCCCTTTTCTTTTCAGGATTGGATGTAGGAGGCTTAAAGAATAGGAGATGTGGGCAGAAAAGAGACTCCTTGCCCACATCTCCTATGGCTCCTGAAACAGTTGCCTAAAAGGGGAGTTGACACATGTGGTTCAAGAAACCTATGAAGAGGGGGTTCCCCTTATTTCTGGGTCCACTTTTTTGCGTACTCTTTTGAGGTTAGTCCCACGAAGTTCTTCTGGAAAAATGCAAATGTGTTGGTTTTGTCCAATTTGAGATTGGAGAGTACATTTTTGCTGGAAGTATCCCGATACTTAACCACGTAGCTAGTGATGTCATTGATATGCTTTGGCTCTCTCTTCTTCTCCAAATACTCCTTCACCAACTCCTTGATGGTGGATGTTTTTACATTTCCCCATTTTGTGAGTGCGTAGGTACTTGTCTTGCCAATGGCTGCCACTTCATCAAGACTGAGAATGGAGGATCGTAGGGATTCAATGTTCCTGGGTACTCGCTTTGTCCGGCGTGCCAACTCATCGTGAATTTCCAGCAACGTCATGGGGTGTCCGATGTCTTGAAGGATGGCAAGGATATGCTCGGAAAGTTTGATAAGCGTGTTTCTTGCGATAAGGAAGTCCTTTTTGTCCGTGCTGATCTCAACGTTAAGGTGTTCATTGGCAATTTGACGGAAGGCGGCTCTGGCACGTTTGATCCACCGTTCCTCATCGGTGTGGAGGAAGGGTTTTATAAACTCATCAATGTTTAAAGGATAGGTCTCCTCAATTCGTTGGGCAAGAATCTCATTCATCTTTTTGTAAGCACCCTCAAAATCAAATTTTCCGTAGATCTCTCTCTTTATAAGATAGTAATGATTGTAGTTCTTATCCAGATTCTGAAAGGTTTGATAATCGGAGTCAAAGAAAGAAGCAAAGGTTGTCGCAAAGAATTTGGGGGTCATAATAATTCCTTCACTCTTGTTGATTCTTTCTGCACCCTTTTTGTTGATGATGAGCATATCACGCTTCGTATCGAAGTTGTAATTGATATGCTTGTAAATATAGGTGAGTTCTCGTTGAAATACGGCAATAACCCGCTCAATCATTGGGGGAATTTTTTGTGATATTTGACGAACTCTCTCTCTTGTTACCTCATAAATATCTCCAATAGATTGTAGTGTTCTTTTAGAACTATCCGTGAAATAGTTGAAGTTTTGACGGAAAATAAAGAACTCTCGTTCATTCATGTTTTTCTGAAGAATAGCAAGAATATACTTGCATAAAGGAAAACTACCGTTAAAGAAATCATCCCTAAGCATTTCCGTCTCTTGGGTTGGGATGTTGAAGCTGTTATAGCAGAAAATTTTGAAATCTTCAAATTCCCGTTCCTCCGGACCTATTTTAATCTTCTTAGGGGTTAAACTATACTTGCTAATATACTTCTCCGAAATCCTAATGAGTTCATTATTCGTTTTTGCCCCACAGTTACGTAAATCTTTGAAGTTTTTGTACTTAAAGTAGTACTCGACTATTTTATAAAGGGTTGGTATTGAGTCTGATATGCAGACATTTTTTGTTCTCTCCGACAGATTCTCTATCTCTTTCAACTCAGAGATATGATAATTGATAGCTTTTGTGCTGTTCATAGAATGCGTTCTTAGTACTTACATTATTGTAACGTAACTCTCCCCATTATGGTTCAAATATATATAAAAAAAAAGTAATTTCTAAGGATTATTAAAAATAAAATATTTTAACCATCGGTGTAAGCAATGGATATCATAAGAGAAATGAGTAGGGGGGACTAAAAAAAGGTTAACGATGATCTCATAATTGCATGATTTTGCCGTAAAATTTCTGGAACCCCTTGCGCTATCTTTTTTTATCTGCATTGTGATTGATAAGCCTCTGTATGGAAAATCCAACTTTTTCTTTATGCTTGTTTTTTAAATGGTTATATCCATTCCCTGTAAGCTCACCTTCTCCATCCTTTGCCGTTCTCGAATTCGAACTTTCGATACAGACGCTGTTTAACATCCTGACTTTATGGACAGGCTCTGATCAATCCCATTAAAAAATGAAATCAGATTGTTGGGTTGTAAGGGGATAATTTTGGGGTGGGTGTCTCTTTTACTGGCAGAAATGGTAGAGTGCAATGGATGCAGCAATAGCAGCATTAAGGCTCTCTGCCTGAGTTTTTCCAGGTGTTGCAGAGGGGATGGTAATTTGGTGAGTGACCCATTTGTTGATCTCTTCAGATATGCCATGTGACTCACTACCAATAATAAGTATCCCATTTTGGGGAGGTTGGATGGTATGAATAGCTGTACCCGTAAGACTCATGCCATAAATAGGAACTTCCTTGGGGTGCTTGCTAAAGAGCTCCTCTGCGGTGATGTAGGTTAAATTGACTCCGGCCAATGCTCCCATCGTTGCCTGCACCACCTTGGGATTGTACTGATCCACGGTATCGGGACTGCAAAAGAGGTGTGTGATTCCAAACCAGTTTGCTGTTCGTATGATGGTTCCCAGATTTCCAGGGTCACGGATGGCGTCTAAGTAAAGGGTGATCTGTTGTTTTACCAGAAGAGGTAATACCTCTTTTTTTACCGCTTGCTTTAAGGGACAAGTGGCGACCACTTGGTGGGGGGTCTTTAGCGTACTGATCTGTTGTAATTCCTTTTCCGTAACACAGTTTAGGGGGATTTGATGGATGGTTTGTGCATGTTTTTCAATCCATGTGGTTGTGGCAAAAATTTCCTCTATGGGAAAGGAGGCATCCATGAGATCCTGAACCACTTTTATCCCTTCTGCCAGAAACAGACGGTGCTGATCCCGGTATTTCTTGTGCCGAAGTGCCCGTAAAAGTTTTAGTTGATTTTTAGTAAGCATAAAAAAATCCCGGAGTTGTTATTTCCGGGATTAAAGATAACAATATTTTGAAAAATAGGGTTACTCTGCAAAAACCTCGAAGTTTACATTCACGGAAACCTCTTTGTGTAACACGATTTTTGCCGTATAGTTGCCTATCTCCTTGATAGCGTCACCATCAACAAAGATCTTTTTGCGATCCACCTCATGGTTGTATTGTGCCTTGATAGCATCTGCAATCTGCATGCTGTTTACAGAACCGAATATCTTTCCTGTTGTAGCTGCTTTGGCGCCAATTTTAACCGTGATGTTTTCAAGTACTTCCGCCAAGGCCGTTGCTTCCTTGATGATTTTCTCCTCTTTAAACGATTTTTGTTTGATGACCTCATCCCTCTCCTTGAGAGCGGATTTAGTTGCAAGAATAGCTTTCCCTTTAGGAATGAGGAAGTTCCTTGCATAACCGGGTTTTACCTCAATAACATCGTTTGTAAAGCCCAGATTTGGGATATCTTGTTTTAGAATAATCTGCATGGTCTACCTCCTTATTTTAATAAATCAGCAACATAAGGCATAAGAGCCAAATGGCGTGCTCTTTTTACGGCCTGTGAAACTTTCTTTTGGTACTTTGTCGATGTGCCTGTAATACGACGAGGAAGAATTTTTCCCTGCTCGTTCACAAACTTCAGGAGAAAATCAGCATCTTTATAGTCAATATATTTGATGCCAAGTTTTTTGAAACGACAATATTTCTTTTTCTTAACGTCAACCGCAATGGGAGTTAAGTATTTTATTTCTGAATTGTTTGCCATGATAACTGTTTTTCTGTGAAAAATTATTCTGCTGCCTCTTCCGTGGTTTTAGTGGCCTCTTCTTCTTTTGCCTTTTTGGCAGCACGTTTCTTCTCATTGTAAGCAATAGCGTGCTTGTCGAGTTTTACCGTTAAAAAACGGAGGACGCGTTCATCACGTTTAAAGGCAACCTCATAGTCCGCAAGGATAGAACCCTCGGCCTTAAACTCTAAAAGTTGATAAAACCCTGTAGATTTCTTTTGAATGGGATAGGCCAGCTTTCTAAGCCCCCAATTTTCTTCATGGACAATTTCTGCCCCATTGTCTTTCAGTAAACTTCTGAACTTCTCAACCGTTTCCTTCATCTGGTCGTCAGATAAAACGGGAGTCATAATGAAAACGGTTTCGTACTGATTGAGCATTGTTTTCAGATTTAATTAATAAATTACACTACTTTCCCCTGAAAAAAAGGGGAGTGCAAAATTACACTATTTTTTTGAAAATCAAAATAGGGGGTCAAGAATACCTTTGCTACGCTGTTGGATGTTTCTTTGCGACCAGGCTAAGCCATACCAGTCCGAGGATACTGGCCGTCAGCGAGGCGGTTAAGATCCCTATTTTGGCCACTTCCAGGTAGTGGACTCCCGGGAAGGCCAGGTTGTCCACAAAGAGCGACATGGTAAAACCGATTCCTCCCAGACAAGCGACCCCTGCCAACTGCATCCATGTGGTATTTTCCGGCAATTTTGCCAACTTTGCCTTCACGGCAATCCAGCTAAAGAGGGTGATTCCTATGGGTTTTCCCACGACTAACCCTAAAATGACTCCCATGGCCACCGGACTGGTGATATCGGCAACAAAATCACCTCCCTTGAGAGCTACGCCGGCATTGGCCAGGGCAAAAATGGGAAGGATGATAAAGGTTACCCAGGGGTGGAGTCTGTGCTCGTTCCGTTGTCCCGGACTCATGACACGTTTACAGTTAATGACGATGGATTGTACCGCTTCTTGCTGTCCCTGATTCGTCATGATGCTCTCGTCGGGATTCATCCAAGTGCGAAACTTATCCTTATGATACTCAATTCGTTTAATGAAACTTTTGGCATCGATCCTTGTCCTTGAGGGAGTGGCCATGGCCACCAATACGCCCGCGATGGTGGTGTGAACGCCGGACTGGAGGAAGAAATACCACATAAGAAGCCCGCCGATGAGGTAGGGGATGGTGTTGCGTACGCCAATCCGATTGAAGACGATGAGGATGGCAAGGATAACTCCCGCAATGGCTAATGCGCCCAATTGTAAGTTGCTGGTATAGAAGATGGCAATAACCAGTACCGCACCAAGGTCATCCACAATGGCTAGCGCTGTTAGAAATATCTTAAGGGGTAGTGGGGCTCTTTTCCCCATCAGTGTGATGATTCCCAAGGCAAAGGCAATATCCGTGGCCATAGGGATTCCCCAACCGGCAATGCTGTCTTGGCCTTTGTTGAGCAAGAAAAAGATGAATGCGGGTACGACCATTCCGCCCAGCGCAGCCAGGATGGGAAGTGCCGCCTGTTTGGGGGATTTTAACTCTCCCACCAACATCTCTCGCTTTATCTCTAAGCCTACCACATAGAAGAAGATGACCATTAGGAAGTCGTTAACCCAGTGTGCTAACCCCATGGTGATGGAGTTATCGTGTCCAAATCCAATGGAGAACTCGTGGTGCCACAGATGTTCGTAAGCCTCTCCCAAGCCTGAGTTGGCCAGAATGAGAGCCAATACGGTGCACGCTAAAAGGACAATTCCCCCGGATACTTCATTGTGTAAAAAACGTTCAAACGGCTTTTTGATCCTGTCAATAAGCAGTGTTTCTTCTTTTGTTGTACTCATGTAACTGTGTTTTATAAAAGTTATGCACTTAATATTTCTTTGAGGTTATGCAAACGATTGTAAGATCGTCTTACACATGAATTCTGCGGCTTTACCGTCGCCAAAAAGGGATGGAAATGAGCAGGGAGGATCCGTGTTGAACCGATTAAATGCTGCCATGATCTTCTCAGGAACAGAATCGGTGATGATGCCACATCCTTGTTCCACAATTTCTCTCCACTCTGTTTCCCGGCGAAGAATCAACACCGGCTTGTGGAAAAAATAGGCCTCTTTTTGTACCCCTCCCGAATCGGTCATAATAAGACGACACTGTTTCTCCAACACAATCATATCGAAGAAACTTAATGGCTTCGTGATGATAATTTGGGGGTGAGAGAAAAAGTTTGCCGATGTTTCGTTGTTGAGTGCGTGAAGGTATTTCGCGGTCCTGGGATGTACCGGGAAGACCACTTGATCCGTTTCGGCAACGTTTAACAGTGCCTTTAACAAACCGGTAAGCCGCTCCGGATTATCCGTGTTGTAGTCTCGATGAATGGAGGCAAGAATGAAGTTTTCGGGAGTGAGTTTCAGCTGAGATAGAATGGATGAGTGTTCTTCTGCAAGGGAGGAGAAGTAGAGTGAGTTGTCATACATAATATCGCCGCAATGAAAAATACCCGGATGATCAATGGAGTAGGGAGCCTGGTTCTCCTCCTTGAAACCTTCGGCAAGCAGGTTGCGGATGCCTGTACGTGTGGGAACAAAGAGTAGGGTAGAGCAGTGGTCGGTGGTGATCCTGTTGATCTCTTCCGGCATGCCCTTGTTGAAGGATCGTAATCCCGCTTCGATGTGCGCCACCGGGATATGCATCTTTGCAGCAGCCAGCGCAGCAGCTAAGGTTGAATTGGTGTCGCCATATACGATCACGACATCAGGATTGATTTGAAGAAACACCGCTTCAAATTTCTTGAGCATCTCTGCTGTTTGAACCCCGTGTGAGGCAGAGCCTACTTCAAGGTTAAGATCTGCTTCGGGGATCCCCATCTCTTCAAAAAAGATTTGAGAGAGATTGTGGTCGTAATGTTGTCCGCTATGGATGATGTACTCTTGCAGGGTGTCAGCGTATTTTCCTCGCGCAGCACGAGAAAATGCTGCCGCTTTTACAATCTGGGGTCTTGCTCCTACGATGGAGGCTACTTTGATCATGTCACTGATTTTTCGCCTGCGAATTTATGTTTTTTTCGTGAAAATGTAAACTCCTTCCTTTTATAGTAATCCCTGGTCTGAAAAGCTGAAGTAGTTTTCCTTGCCGATGATGAGGTGATCCAGAATAACGATTTCCATCAGGGTGCCAATGGAGGCTAGTTTTTTTGTGAGCCCCTTATCGGCTTCACTGGGCCGGATGTTTCCGGATGGATGATTGTGAAAAAGAATGATCCCCGAGGCTCTCCCTCTTAGGGCCGTGGTGAAAATTCTTTTGGGGTCTACGACGGTGCCACTTACACCCCCGTGGCTGATCTGTACCGGTTGGATGACCCTGTTGGATCGGTCCAACAGGAGAATCCAAAATTGTTCATAGGGTTCATCGGATAGGTATTGGCGCATAAGTTCAAAGGCCTCCTCACTGTTGCTGATTTGCTTTCTCTCTTTGGAGGATGTTGAAGCTCTGCGTCTTGCCAACTCCATGGCGGCAATAATGATAAGGGCTTTGGCTTCACCTATTCCCTTGATCTCCATTAAGCTGCTTCGTTCAAGTCGTCCCAGTTCGGCAAGGTTATTGTCCGCATGCTGAAAGACTTTTCGGGAGAGGTCTAATGCGGTCTCTTTGCGTGTACCACTGCCAATTAATATGGCTAGTAGTTCGGCATTACTCAATACGGAGCGACCCTTTTGGATCAATTTTTCCCGCGGACGATCCTCCTTTGCCCATGTTTTGATGCCGCTTTTCTGGGGATAGTTCATATCCATTAATGGGGAAATAGGGAGAATATACCCCTCTTATGGGATAAAAAAAAAGCTGTTCTGAAGAACAGCTTCTAATCTTTTTTTGAGAAAGATCCCCTATGCCATGGCATTGACCTTTTTAGTCAAAGAAGACTTGAGGTTGCCAGCCTTATTTTTGTGGATCATTCCCCTCTTTACCATCTTGTCAATCATTTTGTGCATACCTGGGAGCTGAGTTGTTGCCTCCTGCTTATCCTCTAACAGGCGAAATTTACGAATCGCATTTCTCATTGTACGACCATAATAACGGTTACGAAGTTGCCTTGTTTTCGTTTGCCTAATCCGCTTGATTGATGATTTATGGTTTGCCATAATACTGACGTTACTTATTTGTTAGTTTTTTCTGTAGTCCGTAGGGGATTCGAACCCCTGCTACCAGGATGAAAACCTGGCGTCCTAACCCCTAGACGAACGGACCTTTTGTTTTTTGGAGTTGCAAAAGTAGGCTATTTTTGAATATCTGCAAAAAAAAAAGGAAAAAAAATCAATTTTATGAAAAATAAGACCTACTTCACCTCTTCCTGATCGGCTTGGAAGCGGAATCCCAGCCGTTTTCCGGTTTTGAGTTGCATATTATCGATGGTGGTTCGAATATCATACACCGAGATCTGCTGGACGGTCTGGTAGGGGGGCGTCAAAAGATCGAAGTTGATGGTGTACTCAATGGCTCTCTCCATAATCTTCTGTATGTGCTGATCATTCAGCTCATTTTTCTCAAAGTTATTGTAGATAAGCCCTAGTTCACGCTTTCCCTCCAAGAGGTAGTTTCGTTCCTTATTGATGAAGATTCTGCCGATGAGGTATCCCAGGTCGTTCATTCGGTTGTATTTGAACGAGTCTGCCAGGAAGTTGTATATATTAATGATCCCACAGTACGAACGTGTTTTGTCCTCTTTGAGATAGGGGGTTTTGAAGACCGCATGGTCGCGGGGAAATTCAAAAATATTGCTGTGCATGATAAAGAGTAGTACATCTCCTCCAAACTTGATCTCAAATTCAAAGTTTCCTCTGTTTTTAAATTCAAAGGGGATTCGCCCACTCTTATTAACTCCTGACTCTTGATATGCCTGGGCGATTTTTTTGGCCGTTTCTCTGAGTGCACCAAAAGATGCTGCCGTTGCATCGAAAACTTGCTGCTTGAGCTGCCCTTTTGCGATGAGGTGGTCAAATAGGGTATTGATTGTTTCGTCCATTATCGATCATTTTTTCCGGATAAAAGTAGTAAAATTGCGGCGGAGGGGAGAGGCGCGAAGAAAAAATTTTTTTATTCAAAGGTGAATCCGAGGGTGAACATTTTGGTTCGTAACGATTCGATAGCATCGGTGTAGATGTTCTCCTCCTTTCGTACCATGTTCCGAACACCATAGGTCATTTTCAGTTCTACGCCTAACTTAAACCAGTTATTGTAGAAGTCAAAACCCACGCCAATATCACCCATCACATCGCTGTAGTATAGTTTGATGTGTTTGTTGTTGATCTCATCCTTATTCTTTTTCGCTTCTGATGCGAGATCAATGGCATATTTAGCTCCTGCAAAGATATAGGGAGCGAAGTTTCGAATTCGTGCAGCTTTATATTGAATGTATCCCGGAAACTCTAGAAAGGTGCTGGTGACCGCCTTCTTCATGGTGACGATTTCCAATACGTCCGGATCGGGAAGTGTTGGCGAGGAGGCATAGTGTAGCTGAAGGTCATAAACCAATATTCTCTCCCCAAACGAGAGGGTTGGGATAGCTCTTAAATTAAGATGGTTTGCTAGTCTGAGGTTCCCAATGATGGAGATAGAGAAACCCAACCGGGGGTAGGCCTCCAGGCTATATACCGATCCGGAACGAAGCATGAGTCGCTGGCCATCGCTCTGTTTGTAGGGCGTAATATCCGGAAACTTATCGTTGCTGTATGGGGTGACAATCGTTGACATATTTTCCACCCTATCAACGGTAAAGAACATTTGATTTACGGATATCTGGAAGCCGAAATGATAGGGTTGTACTTCATACTTGGGGAGATTGGGAGGGGTATAATTGCGCTGAGTGAACGCATGATAGCTCCCCCCTAAAAAGAATATCAACGTGAGAACTAAGGATATAAGGTTGTTTCTTTTTTTCACAGGTTTTTCGTTACGGATTCTAAACGCCTTTTTTTGGGGATTATTTTATAGAGAGGGAGAATTTTTTATGTTTTTAAGCGGGGATGAGCAGCTATTTCTGCCGGTCATCCCCGCTATGACATCTTTTCTCCAATTTAATGTCGGCAAGAAAATCAATCATTTTTTTGCTTAGGAGAACCATGGGGTTAAAAGAGCCTTTCTCTGTATATGAGAGAGAACGACTCTTATTGGAGCTCCGATAATGCTTTTTTGATGCGTCGAACAGCCTCTTTGAGGGTCTCTTCCGAAGCAGCATAGCTCAAACGGATACAGTTAGGATCGCCAAAAGCTGAACCGGGAACCATGGCAACATACTCCTTTTCAAGAATATGAAGGCATAGGTCGTTTCCGTTTTCAATAACTTTATCCTGGTATTTCTTGCCATAATAAGCTGTTACATCGGGGAAGACATAGAAGGCTCCTTGGGGAACATTGGTCTTTAATCCGGGAATCTCATTGAGCAGTTGGAGAAGCAGGTCGCGGCGACGATGGAACTGTGTTACCATATCGCTCAATTCAGGAGTCGAGGAGGGATCAGCCTCGAAGGCAGCCACTGCCGCTTTTTGCGCAATGCTGCATGTTGCGGAGGTAAATTGTCCCTGCATCTTGCTACAGGCTTTGGCGATGGGTAGTGGGGCCGCCAAAAATCCTAAGCGCCATCCCGTCATGGCAAATCCTTTACTTACCCCGTTTACAATAATGACACGCTCTTTGATGGCCTCAAATTGGGCAAAGGACTCATGGTGACCGTCAAAGATGATATGTTCGTAGATTTCGTCAGATAGTACGTACACAGAAGGGTATTCCGCAATTACATCTGCCAGTGCTTTCATCTCCTCCCTGGTGTATACCGAGCCCGTTGGATTGCAAGGCGAATTTAACATGATGAGCTTCGTTTGGGGGGTGATGGCCTCACGGAGCTGTTCTGGCGTAATCTTGAAATCGTCTTCAATCCGGGTGTTGATAAAGACAGATTTTCCTTCGGCAATCTTAACCATCTCGGAATAAGAGACCCAGAAGGGGGTTGGAACAATGACTTCATCCCCCGGGTTGACGATAGCTAATAGGGTGTTTACCAGTGCCTGCTTTGCCCCGGTGGTGACAACAATTTGCTCCGGGGTGTAGGAGACATGGTTGTCGCGTAAGAGTTTTCGGCATATCGCCTGGCGTAATTCTATGATGCCGGGAACAGCCGTGTAGTGTGTGAAGTTGTCGTCAAGCGCTCTCTTTGCCGCATCCTTAATAAACGCTGGGGTGTCAAAGTCGGGTTCACCAATGCTGAGGTTGATTACCGCTTTCCCCTGCTGTTTTAACTCCAGACTCTTCCTTGTCATCGCTAAGGTGGCCGATTCTGCCAACCGCTTAATTCGTTCTGATATCGTATTCATAAGGACTTTTTTTGGGTTGTTAATATTTTCTTGTAGGCTCTATGTAGATTCAAGGGCAAAATTTGTTTAATTTTCAGATATTTGCAAGCACAAAAAGGGTATTTATGTCAACTTTTCTTGAAATTATGAAGTTTACCATCCCCTCTCTCGTGACGGGGGGGGTGATTTATCTGTTATTTCGTACCTATCTTGATAATAAGCAGAAGATGGCACTGTTGGAGCATAAACGGGAAACCCATAAAGAGCTGCTCCCTGTTCAGATGCAGGCCTATGAGAGGTTGGTGCTTTATCTGGAACGAATATCATTGAATAACCTGGTGATTAGGGTCTCCGTTCCGGGAATGAATGCCCGACAACTTCAAGACGCAATGGTGGCTGCTATTCGTGATGAATTTGATCATAATCTGAGCCAACAACTCTACCTCTCCGATGAGGTGTGGATGCAAGTGGTTCACGCCAAAGAAGAGCTGTTGAAGATAGTGAACCAGGTAGCCTCTACCCTCAAAGAAGAGAGCGAAGCTGCGCTATTTGCTGCCTCGCTCTTTTCTCTCTCCATGGAACAGGAGTCTTCGCCTGTAGAGATGGCTCTCCTCTCCCTAAAAAAGGAGATGCGTGAACGTTTCTAATGTTTTCCGATGACGCGCATATCCAATCCGGAGGGAGATTGGAAGACCGATAACCCAAATTCAGGGGTGACGGCCAGGATGTGGTCAAAAATATCCGCTTGAATAGCTTCGTAGTCCGCCCAGCTTTGGATTTTGCTGAATACGTAGATCTCCAGAGGAATGCCGTGATCCCCCGGTTGCAATTGCCGCACCAGAAAGGTCATCTGATTGCTGATGTCTGGTAATTCCGCCAGATACCTTTCCAAATAAGCCCTGAAGACGCCGAGGTTGGTTTGTCTTCGTCCGTTGACCAAAATCTCATCGTTGATGTGATTCGCTTCGTTGTATCGCTTAAGCAGATCCTGTTTTTCGGCAATAAAATCGGTGAGGAGTTGGATTTTACTAAACTTGGCCAACATCTCTTCAGAACAAAATCGTACACTATTGATGTCAATGGTGATGGAACGTTTGATTCTTCGTCCACCACTCTCTTCCATTCCTCGCCAGTTCTGGAAGGATTCCGAAATAAGCGCATAGGTGGGAATCGTGCTGATGGTCTTGTCCCAGTTTTGGACTTTTACCGTGGTTAAAGAGAGGTCGATCACTGTGCCATCGGCACGATGACTGGGCATGGAGATCCAGTCGCCGATTCGCAGCATGTCGTTGCTGGAGAGTTGTACGGATCCCACTAATCCGAGAATGGTATTGCGGAATATTAAAAGGAGTACGGTGGCAAAAGCTCCAAGCCCCACAAAAATGCTACTGGGGTTCTTGCCAATTAAAATGCCAATGATCCATATAGCAACTATGCTCCATACGACAATTCGGACAAAGAGGACATACCCCTTTATGGGTTTGTTCTTTGCAACATCATAGGTCTCATAGATCTTATTGATAGAGAGTAATACTGAGGAGATGATGAGGCCGATTAAGAGCCAAATGTAGATCCCAATACCCCCCTGTATGATTCTTGTGGCTGTTTCGTATTCACTGAGAACAATGGGGGTGGTTGCATAGAGTAACCATGCAGGGATAAAGTAGGCCATACGGCTGAACACTTTTTGTTCAGCCATAATGTCATCCCAGTTTGTCTTGGTTCGCTTTGTAAAGCGATGGATCATAACGACAATGATCTCCCGGGCAATGAAAAAGATAATGATTGCCACCAGGAGGAGTAGCACAAAACCGGCGATGTCCTTAATGATGATAGCATTTTTATCGGCAATACCCCATTCAACGAGATATTGGTAGATGATCTTTTCTAGTGACGTGTACGACATGATTTGTGGATGTTGGCTCTCTTAAGTTAATGAGCAGGGTTAAACATAGGATCCCATGGAGGAAGTAGTACGGGGGATGTTTTGAGGATCTTCAGTATCTCCGGATCAATATATTTCTTGTTTATCACCACGCGGAACATGTACTCATCAAACCACTCGTCGGTCATGATAAGGTGCCCCTCAAAGCCATTGGATGCTCCCCATGAATTTTCGAGAAGCCACTTAGTGGGTTTACCCTCCTGGTTAAGATCTACCGCTACCAGTGTCATGCCGTGGGAGGAGCCACTTTCGAAAGTGAGAATACGCTCTTTTTTATCCATTCCGAAGGATACGCCCATGAGGCTTTCATAGTCAAAGTTGTGAACGTCTAAGGAACCCTCTTCCCGGTCTAACTGTTTGCCTACATCGCATGAAAAGTACATGGCTTCATTATCTTTGATGCTCTTGATGGCAAAGTCTTTGATCTTTTCGTTGGGCAAGTTGATAAAAACCCAGTTGATCCCTTCCAACGCATTACGGTCGTAGTCGATTTCGTACAGGGTGTTGTAGGGACGTGTGGGGTCGTTCATTAACATCACATAATCGTCAAGATCTACGCCTACAAACTCTTCATAGAACGAGAGGGGAGTATAGCTTTTCGCTTCTGAGATGTTGTCGTCGGCATCCCTATATCGCCAGGTGAACTGGGTGGGAGGTTCGCCCAGGGTGAGGGCGAGCATATTGTAGATCTCTTGCAGCATCTGCTCTTTTGCTTTGCGAATAGGCTTCAACCCTTCTCCTCTTTCTGCCATATCTCTGATCTGTAGGGCATCTTCACGCAGCTTTCGGCGTATAAGTTTGTTTAAGGTTCGGGTGTGGTTGCTGGTATAGGTCTCCGGCATTACTTCCGAAGGAACAACGCCGTACTTCTTCGCCATATTAACATAACCATTCCAAACGCCACCGTCATTGATCACATTTTTTAACAGCCACTCCACTCTGCGATCGTTTAGCGGATCTTTGCGGCTTTCAATAATGCCCTCCAGAAAGAGGTTTGCCTTCTCCAACTGGTCAAAGAAGTAGTTGTAATTTTGACTGAACTCAAAGTTCTTCAAATTGTATTTCTCAATAACTTTGGGGCGCATGACATTAAGGGAAGCAAAAAGCCAACAACGTCCCGAACTCTCCTGGTCGGTGATGCCTTTCGTTTTTACCCGGTGAGAGAAGTAGGTATCTCCCTCTCCCTGGTTCTCCATATTTCCCACAAGCTTGTTGATTTCGTTGTGGAGCATGGCGTTGGAAGCTGCTCGATTTTTGGGGGTTAGTTGGTATGTTTTATTAAAACGTGCCAACATCTTCGGTGTAATGGTGCCCTCCTCTTGTGCAAGAATATTTCCGGCAACCAATAGAGAGAGAAGGAGTGAGAGAATCTGTTTTTTCTTCATGAGATTGTGTTTGGAGGCAAAGATAAGAATCAATGTGTAAATAAACGCAAACCCCATCCAAAAAGGATGGGGTTCACCTCTGAGATCATACTGAAAGCATGGTCTCTACAACGATTTTTTTGCGGTAATTGACTACTGTTGTACTTTTACGGTAATCATGATATGTCCAGCTGTACCAATACTGTTTCCCTGAACAATCTCCTGGATCTTGATGAGCCCTTTTTTGCCGGATACTGTCTCAAAACCCAGTACCACAGGAGCCCCTTCGTCATCCAGTTTGTTGATCTTGGGTTGATCTGCTCCGGTAGCAAACGCAATCACCTGAGTGTCGTTATCATCGGGAATCGCATCGAATTGCTCTGCGGTTACCTCTGTGGCCTTGAAAAGGGTAGCATTTCTAGTTCCCCATGTGGCAACACCATTGTTAGGGTTGTTATAAACTTGAGCCGCAGCTTCATCAGAGGGAGCACAAAGGGTGGCTTTGTTGGTGGCACCATAGAAGTAGACGAAATCAATCTTTTCACTGTTTTCTTTTGCTTGTTCCAGCGAGTAAACAGTGCCGTCGAGGGAGGCAAAAGAGCTTCCAATGGTATTGTTCTGATCACCCAATTTTTTGTCTTCCCATTTGTTTAAGGGGCCGTAGGTGATCTCTGTGGTTACATCCAAAGTGACCTCGGCTTTTTCGCCTTTCTCATCCGTAATGGTGAAGACGAAGGTGTCTGTTCCCTCTTCCTGGTAGGTGGTGATGAGAAAATCGATAGAGTAGTTGTTGACACTGAACGAGGAGTCCCACTCAATGGTTTGGTTGTTGTTGAGGTTGACAAAATGGCGAACCATTTTCAGGTTGGTGAGTTTGGCGCCACTATTGGCGTTGGCCTCTGCGTTGAGACCAATTCTGATCTCTGATCCGGCAGGTACAGTGACGTCTGAAGAGACGTATTCGTCACCTACAGCAAAGCTGATGGTGGGTTTTACTTCGGTGGGTTTCGGATCTTTACATCCGGTGAACAGTAGGGTTGACCCCGCCACGAGCATTAAGATAAAAAATGCAATTTTTTTCATGAATTCTTGGTTTTTAGTTATTTTCCATAGTTTTAGTCCATCTCTAACAACGGAAGAAATAGAAAAATGTTGTCCATCGCTACTCAAAATAAAAATTTCTTCAATTTCTCCGGTTGTTCTGGATAGATTCAATAAATTTGGGGCAAAATTAAATTACTTTTTAAAAAGTGAAAGAAGGGTAATTGTTGAACTGTCAAAAAAGAATAGCAAACTATGGCAAATGTTGGAAATAAGGGTAAGGGTGTTCGTTCAGATTGTTTCGTGAGCCTGGAACTGGTTGATGATGGAGGAGTACAGGTTGACCTTCAAAGTAAAGTGCAGGTGCTTTTTGGTAAAAGTATCGTCAAACAAGTGACGGATATCTTGAGCTATTTTGGGATCGAAAATGCCCGGATAAGTATCGAGGACACGGGAGCGCTCCCCTTCGTGATCGCTGCTCGAGTGGAGGCTGCAGTTAAAAAAGTATGGAATACAGATAAGGAGTATCTGATGCCGTTACTGGAACAAAACAGGTACCGTACAGCACGGGATAAACGGCGTTTTTCTCGCCTCTATCTTCCCGGGAATACGCCTCGTCTCTTTGTGAATGCAGGAATTCATCGTCCGGATGGAATCATTCTTGATCTTGAGGATGCCGTGGCTCCCGACAAAAAGGAGGAAGCCCGTTATATGGTGAGGAATGCCCTTTGTCAGTGTGACTTCTATGGCGCTGAACGGATGGTTCGGATCAACCAATTGCCCTTGGGACTGGAGGATCTTCCCTTTGTCGTACCCCATAATGTCAACCTCTTATTGATCCCCAAATGTGAGTCTGTGGAGCAAATTAATCGTGTAAATGCTTCGATAAAGAGGATCCAGGAGGAGCGAAAGGTGGAGGGTGACATTTGGCTGATGCCCATCATTGAGAGTGCTTTGGGCGTAGAGCATGCTTTTGAAATCGCCTCCGGAGAGAAGGTGGTAGCGCTGGCCATCGGCCTGGAAGATTTTACGGCAGACTTAGGTACACAGCGAACCGAAGAGGGCTCAGAGTCCTTCTTCGCCCGAACACGTATCGTGAATGCTTGTAAAGCTGCCAGAATTCAGGCCATCGATTCGGTCTACTCCGATGTTTCCAATATGGAAGGGCTAAAAGCCAACGTGCTTCGATCCAAAGCATTGGGATTCGATGGCATGGGGTGTATCCATCCTCGCCAAATAGGGGTGATTCACCAGACCTTTGGCCCCGGAGAAAAGGAAATAGAAAAGGCCAAGAAAATTGTGATAGCTTTTGACAGAGCCACAGAAAAAGGGTTGGGCGTTGTCTCGCTGGGGTCAAAAATGATCGATCCCCCCGTGGTGAAGAGAGCGTTACGTACCATAGCCATGGCTGTGGAGATGGGATTATTAACAAATAGCTGGAAAGAAGAAGAAAATGAAGAAGTACGATAAACTGGTAACAAACGCATTGGGACGAGTGGTCCCTACAGAAGTGAATGGTATCCCCATGGAACCCTTCAAAGGGGTGGGAAAGCATCGCCCCCAAGGTAGAAAATATGCCCCCTCAATACCCACATGCCTCGACTATCCGGAGGATGGCAACAAGGTGGTGGAATCCCTCTCAGAAGCCTTAAAACGGTGCGGACTGAAGGATGGTATGACCCTCAGTACCCATCACCATCTCCGGGATGGAGACCTTATCGCAAACGAGGTGTTTCGGGAAGCCCACAGCCAAGGGGTGAAAGATTTGGTATGGTATCCTTCGGCCTCCTTCCCTTGTCATTCCCAATTGCTTCCCTTCCTGGAAGATGGAACCATTAACCGCATTGAAGGAAGTATGAATGGTCCTTTGGGACGCTTTTGCTCTCAGGGGAAAATGAAGGGTACTGCTGTTCTGCGTTCCCATGGAGGGCGTGTCCAGGCCATCCAGGATGGGGAGGTGAAGATTGATATCGCTATTCTTGCGGCTCCCTCTGCTGATGCCTTTGGCAATGCCAATGGAACCGGGGGACCCTCCGCTTGCGGCGTGTTGGGATACGGATTTGCCGACCATCTTTTTGCTGAAAAGGTGATTGTGGTTACCGATAATTTGGTGGACTTTCCTTGCCACCCCATGGAGCTGTATGGAAACTATGTGGATTATGTGGTGGTTGTGGATAAGATCGGTATTCCGGAGAAGATCGTTTCCGGTACCACCCGCATTACCAAAAGCCCTGACCGCCTCTATATCGCAGAGCTCACTGCTAAAATGATGGAGGTGACCGGCATGTTACACGACGGATGCTATATGCAGGCTGGTGCCGGAGGAACTTCCCTGGCCATCGGTTGGTATGCCCACCAGATTCTTAAGTCCAAAGGGTGGAAATGCCGCCTTGGATTCGGTGGATCTACCGGTTACATGGTGAACATGATGGAAGAGGGAGCCATGGAGTATATTCTTGATGCCCAGGCTTTCGATCTGGATGCCATTGCCTCCATCGAGAATAATCCGACGCATCTTCGCTATCCCGTCTATAACGCCTATAACTTCCACTCCAAAGGGAACCTTACCAGTATGATGGATATCATGATTCTGGGAGCCACGGAGGTGGATGTACACTTTAACGGGAATGTGGTTACCCATTCTGACGGGCTGCTGCTGCACGGTATTGGCGGTTGGCAAAACTGTCTTCATGCTAAGAACGTAATTCTACCCATTCCGCTGTTCCGCGACAGAATGCCGGTGATCAAGGATGAGGTAACGACCATTACGGGACCCGGCTCCATGGTGGATGTGGTGGTGACAGAGCGTGGAATTGCCGTGAATCCTAAGCGCACCGATCTGATTGCTAAAATTAAGGCTGCGGGCCTTCCCCTTAAAACCATTCAGGCACTGAAGGAAGAGGCGGAAGCTATCTGTGGCGTTCCGGAAAAACCCCAACTGGATGATGAAATTGTCGCCATTATCAAGTGGGTTGACGGAACGGTGATCGATGCCGTCCGTAAGGTGAGGTCTTAGCGGTGTGATGCGGCGATAGGATAGTGTATGAGCAAAGGTAGAGAGGTGTAATGTGTTGCCTTTCTGCCTTTGTTTTTTTTGCAGCTACCAGACCGGAGGGGGAGGAAGCCCCCCTATCCTCTCAGGATTTTTATGATTCCGGGAATTCTTTTGGTAAAAGAGGGAACAATATTTTGCTTGTTTGATTGGATCACTTCGGCTCTTTCCGGCTGTGTGAAGTGTTTGAGATGGTGCAGGAATGCCTCCGGGGTAGCGGCATAATGGGTGAACTTTAGGTGCATCTTTTCGGTATAGCGCACTGATAAATTGTTGATATTTAAAAGGATATTTGGTGTTCCCAGCGCCAATGCTTCAATGGCCGTAGTGGAGTTTATCGTACTGTGGATATTTGCTTGTTGAATGATTTGGTAGGTGTTAAGATCGGGAATCCCATAGACGTTACTGGGGAAGTGATAGGGGGCATATGCTTTCATGGTTTTATGCCTTGGCATTAGGATATAAGCATTCCTCGGGTCGTTCTCTGCCACTGATTTAAGGAAGGGAACCCATAATGTTTCCATGGCGTCCTGGCAAGAGAAGGCAATGATCAGCGTGTACTGTTTTCTCAACTGCTGAATTAACGGGTGTTTCTCTGTGGGGTTCTCCAGTAGGTGGTCGATGTAAAAGGAACCGATGGGGAGCACCCGCTCTTGTGCAACATAGTGGTTGCTCTCAGGGAAAACCTCCCTCTCCTTCTCTCCAAAGGTGAGGAGGTAGTCCGGATAACATTGCGGATCGATGGTTTTGCACAGGTTGTAGCCGTAGTGATTCTCGTTGATGATCCCATGCTGAAATTCCACGACCTCTATTTGGAGCTCTTTAGCCGCTTTGATCCTGGGGGTATTCATGTAAGCGGTAGTGCAGAAGAAATAGGCGCTCTTTTTTCTTTTGAAAAAGAACTGGGAGACCCTGTATTGTGCAATAAACTTTTTAGCTTTTTGTCGATAATTCAGGGGGATGTCGTAATCGCTTAAAAGTTGCTGTAAGATCTCTTCTCCTGTGATCTCTACAGAGATAAATAGGGCGTAAATGCGTTCAATTAAGTTGAACCATGTTTTGGAGACATTGTTTTTTCCTTTGGTTTTTCTATAGGGGAAATGATCAAGGCTTGGCTGCTCGATGAAAATATGGCGGTCCTCCCCCAAGGCATCAATGTAGTAGTTCATCCTGTCCACATAGACTCCATTTATGAACTTACGCTGGTCTTTACTGCTCATAAAAACACTACGGGCCGGTTTAAATAGATTCCAAAAACCAAACCCTAAGTTTTTAATCAGTTGAAAGGTGACCCCCGTGGTGATCTCAGCCTCGATGCCCCGCTGAAAAGTGAGGTACGACCCAATGTGATTTCTCATAAAGGGCCAGAGTGGCAAGCCATTGGCCCTTATCTGCTCTACCTGATACCGTTTCTCTATTTGTAATAGTATATGGGGCTCCTCGCGCATGGATGGTTATCTTTTTACGATGCGATTGATGGTCTCTTCCAGTAACGACTCTTGCTCCAGGTAGTACTCCACAAACTCCCTGAATGCACCCTCTCCTCCTTTTTTCTGACATACATAATCCACCTCCTTTTTTAGGTACCGGGGTGCCTGCTGAGGCGTGCCGGAGAGGGCAACTTTTCTTAACAGAGACAAGTCATTGATGTCGTCACCGATAAATGCAACTTGTTCCAGGGAGAGGCGAAGCTCGCGGCATAGCTTTTCCGCCACGGCTACTTTGTCGGATACGCCGAGAAAACAGTGGTTGATTTTCAATTTATTTGCCCGGGCCTTCACGATTTGTGTATCCTCCCCGGAGATGATGGCCACCTCAATATCGTTTTCGCGCAAAAAAAGGACGCCCGCACTGTCCGAAGTGTTAAAGCGTTTCTGTTCATCGCCTTTTTCCGAGTAGTACATTCCCCCGTCGGTCCATACGCCGTCAATATCTGTGATAAAAAGCTTAATATTCATGGGGTTATCGTATGTGTTTTGTTAAGATAAGCTCGTTCTCCGGGATCTCTATGACCGCCTCTTTCCCAATAACTTCTTCCTTTTCTGCCCAGCGATACCCGTTGCCCGGACTTAACAGATGGAGATCTTTCAGGGTGATAATTTCTCCTTTTTTGATGGTTCTTTTGCTGGCGATAGAGCGTTCCAATTTTTTTCTAGTAGCTTCAATATCATTAGATCGGAAGAGCTTTTCTTCGCCCATGGAGAGTTCCAGAATACGAATGTCTCTTACCATTCGGAATATGCCGTTGGGAGCCAAAGATCCTCTTTGATCGGTGCCCTTTAATTCCCGGTCAATGGTGATATGTTTTTCAATGATCTCTGCTCCCATAGCCACTGCTGCCGTAGGCATCATGATGCCTACGGAATGGTCTGAATAGCCGATGGTATATGCCCCATAGTGCTCTTTTAAGTAGCGGATCGTGTTGAGGTTAATATTGTGGTATTGGGCCGGGTATTCGGAGAGGCAATGCAATATGCTGATGTGGGAGTGGTACCGGGTAACGCTGTTTAGTGCGCGGTCAAGATCCTCTTTATTGGCCATACCGGTGGAGAGGATCATGGGGATCTTAGTCTCTGCCATTGCCTCTAATAACGGAATATTGGTTAGGTCTCTGGAGGCCACCTTCAACCGGTCTGGGGTAAAGAGCTTCAGCAGGTCAAGGCATCCTATGGCACATAGGGTCTCCACAAAGTCCAATCCCTTCTCTTTGGCATGTTTGTAACATTCGTAATGCTCTTCATTACTCAGTTCCAGGTGGGCTCGGTGTTCCCCATAAGTTTTCCCAAAAGAGTGGGGACTATCATAGGGCTTTTGCATGGCCGAGTTTGTTAGCTCACAGCGGAGATCCCGTTTAGTCAGTTTTACGGCATCCATCGCTTGTAAATCTCTTCCAAATAGGTCATCCTTGGGTTTTCGGGAGGCCAAATCGATGATCAGCTTGGCAATGTCTGCCGACCCGTTATGGTTTTGGCCGATCTCGCCTATGATGTAGGTGTGTTTTTTCATTTTTTGTATTGATTGATTCGTTGTACCATGGATGCTCCATACATCTCATGGGATGCCAAATAGTGAATGATCGCTACCATGTCGTACGCTTCGACCACCGGATAGATGGCTTTTGCAATAGCAAAGTCCTCCGGTGTGTCGATTGTGAGTCGAATTTTCTGATCCCATTGGTTTACATAGGGAGGCAACGAGAGCTTTTTTATGTGGAACAGATGCGGATTTTGATAAATGTAGTTGGTTACATGTTCCAGGTAAACTTTTTCGTCGGTATTCCTTAACACCTTCTGTAGAGCCGTTCGTTTTACGATCTCGGCAAAAAAGCCAAAGTGGGTTAAAATCGTGGGGGTGTCATTGTCTAAGTAGTATGAGGTGTAATCGACGGGTTCCGTGCGGGTTGCATCTATCATGTTGGCTATGAGTGGCGCCTGTATAAACAGGTTGTCCGAGCAAACACGTACGATGTAGTCAAGTTGGTACTGTTGCCCTGCTTCTTCCATCCTCTTTAGTACATTCTCTTCGCTGCCTCGGTAGGTGGCGTATCCTCTTTTTTGAAGATATTCGGATAGTTGGTCATTATCAAGGCTATCGGGGATGGCAAAGATTATCGGGATCTTCAAACAATCCAACCGATGGTAAATGACATCCAGGATCGTGTCAGTCTCTGTAACTTGTGCTAAGACCTTTCCCGGCATTCTTGACGAACTTACCCTCGCCTGAATAATAATTCCAAACGTTTCCATCCTCGCAAAATTACGAATAATTCGGTGATATTACCCGGCATTGGAAGGATTTTGTTTGGGAGAATATGCCTTTTATTCGGGTGTAAAAATATTGAAACTTAAGAACTTAAAAAAGAACCCTACTAACGGAAGAGGAAGGCCTTAATGATATGGGATTTTCTTCTCCGCTTCCTTTATCCATTCTCTTTATACCCACGCTCTCTCCGCATAAACCGCATAGTATCGATAGGTGAACCTTTTTAAAAAGGCCGTGATGCCTCGCTGTTTGGTTGGGGCTATCCATTTCTCCCTATCAAGGATCTTCCAACCACTTTTTTCCAATAGCCAGTCGAACTGCCAATCTTCAAACTCGTGGTAATGGCGATCTCTTCCACTGGCACCGTTACGGTAGGCGTTTGCAAACCACAAGTTGAGCGGCACTGTTGCAATCAGTTTTTTCCCGGGAAGCTCCTGCAGCAAGGGAAATGGAGATACCAAATGTTCTAAGATTTGTAAAGCAGTAACAACCTGTACATCATAGGATTTTACCGATTTATAGTCGAGGTCTAAGTCTTGTCCCTCCGTATTGAATACGGTGTATCCTTCCATTTTGAGCCTGTCGGAAAAAGGATTGGTAACCCCAATATCTAAGATAGTTTCCTCCTTTGAAAGGTGCTTATTCATAAAGCGTAATGTTTTTTCGTATCGTTTGTGTGGGAAACGGGATTTTTCGTACATAGTTGGTTATTTTTTTGTGAAGAGTTATTGTAGAAAATCGTATCGTGGTTGGCGTTGTTTGTCTTTTCAAGCTATTGGTATAAGCCAATCAATTTTTTTCTTATTTGTTAAAAAAAGAACCCCGCTAATAGAAGAGGGAAGACCTTAATGGTATTGATCCCTCTCCTCTGCTTCTTTCACTAACTCCATGGCCTTTTTTACCCAGGTTCCCTTCGAATTACGCAGTTTTTTGAGGGCATGGGCATATGCCTTTTGATATTCCGCCGTTTTTCCCCGGTTGATATGGATCAGCAGCAGATAGGTGGTGATAAAATCCTCTTGTCCTTGGCGAGTATCGAGTTTTTGCGCATAGTGATGGAGTCGAGCCTCCTGTTGATCGCGGAATGCCTGTGCCTCAAAATGAGGGGGGAGCATAATGTCGGCGCGCACGCGGGTGCTGTTGCTGATGCAATCCGGAACCAGGCGCTGGTTGGGCGTTGCATCAATGGGGGCGTGGAAAAGAATAACTCCATGTTTGATCTCCACGTAGGGAGCACTGAAGCGTTGGGCATAGCCTCCTGTGGCCAAAAGGATGAAGGGAAGAAGGATGAAAAACTTTCTCATTTTAACGACGTATTACATTTAACATGGGCATGGACACTCCCTCCTTATGGCAGAAGAAACCACTCTTTTCAGGTTCCCAGGATATAAATCCTGTGGGATTTATCAAGAGGGAGGCATGCAAAAACTACATAATGATTACCTTTCCCCTTCCCACGACCTCACTGCCGTTGCGAGCTGTAACTAAGTAGAGTCCCTTGGGCCAGGAGAGGATGGAGAGGCGTCTGGTTTGTTCGCCGGGTTCCAACGTGCCTTGCCATTGTATCTCCCCGGTGAGCGTGTGGATGGTAATGGCAATCGGATCAGTGTGTGTAGCCTTTCCCAAACTTACTGTGAGCTCTTCGTACGCGGGGTTCGGATAGAGGGTGATCGGTGTTTTTGTGGGTTGGCTGTGCTGAATATCATTGTTGCCTACCAACACTTGGCAGTTGTCAAAATAGATGGTGTCCGCGTAGGCAATGTCGGGGCATAAACTGTCGTAGGTGTAGGGCTTGGTGTACATGGTATCAAAGGAAAGGGGCGATGGGGAAACCTTGTTGAGGTACGCCTGTATATCTCCGTACGATATGTCGTATCCCCCCGTTAATATTTTCATGTCAAAAGCTCTATGCATAAATGACAGAATGAGGGTGTATCCTCCCAATTGTAATGTGTCGCTGAAATGGGAAATATCGGTTGAATCAACCATTACTTCTGCTGTTCCAACGTGGTTTGGATCATCGGGAAGGTTATATTGTACAAGGTTTAAATATTGGTTGTCCCGCATTTTGAGCGAACCGCAAAAAGCGGGCGATGTCCCCACCCCAAAGAGGGTGTCCGCTTCCGATATGATAAAGCCATCTTCGTGGCCGTCATCCTTAAATTTCATTAGCATCAGCCTGAGAGGAATGGAAGTGGAGTAGAAACAATTAAAGGCGAAATATCGACCGGGTTTTGGCATTACTACATGCTCGCAGATGGATGAAAACGAAACAAGGGTATCCCGCAGTCCAAAGGGGAGAACCCATTGCTCGTTACCCTCGGCATCAAACTTTACAAAAAGGGCTCGTAGCCAGGCTGGGCTGTGGGGGTTGGCCTTGTAGTAAACTCTTCCCAACATCATAAACTCATTGTTGGGTAAGGGAAGGATCCTATTGAGAAAGGGTGAGTTCATCATTGGGTGTTTGTTAAAAAATAGGAATGGCTTGTTACAAATCTTATTGCCATCCAAATCAAACATAACGATATCGAACCAGGTGCCGGGGTCATCACAGAAAGTTTGTCCACAAAAGACAATACGATTATTGATGATCTGCATATCCAAAGCGCCGTATCCACAGTCTATCCCATCAATAATCTCCCTACACCACATTTGATTTCCACAGGCATCGATTCTTGTGAGAATGATCTCCGTATCCAATCCATCCTTATTGTACGGGTTGGTGGAAACAAGTAGTGCAACCATGGAACCATCTCCCACCGGCCTACATGCCCACATAAGATCCTGCTCTTTTCTAAGGTTTCGATACCATAAATTATCGCCATTAATGGTTGTCTTATAGATGATGCCGGACATGGTAAATTCTTGCATACCGGGGGTTTTTTCGTCAATAAGCACCGTCCCCATCACATAACCTTTGTCGTAGGCTTCAAAGAGATCATGTATATACTCGTAGGTCTCGGGGGGTCCGAAGAGGCGCTCCCAATATTGGGCGGAGGCAGCAGGGATAATGCTTCCTAAAAAGAGCCCCAGCAGGAAACAGCGCCCCCAGTAGAAGGTATTGTATCTTTTTTTCATTTTAACGACGTGTTACATTTGACATGGACATAACACTCCCTCTCTATGGCAGAAGGAACCGATCTTTTCAGGTTCCCAAGGTACAACATCCTATGGGATTTATCAAGAGAGATATTTTTTTGTTTAGTATCGCCCCTACGGGACTTTGGGGGGGAGGTGGCATCGCTGTTACAAAGATGTCACCCCTCCAGCGCTTACCAGCTGTTAGCCTTTAGTTATTAGCCTTTAGTTATTAGCCTTTGGCTTGGGTTAATGGTAACGTTCACAAAAAGTTATCACTCAACTTTCGACTTCGGTCTTCCATCTTCCAACTTCGGTCTTCCGACTTCGGTCTTCCGTCTTCCGACTTCCATCCCTATTTCGGTATGTTTTTTCTATTATTATTGCTATATTTGTTGTGTTATGTTCGCTGGAGGGTTCTGTCTGCGTGCTTTTCCGGTGATACGACCCAACGAAACATGATTCCTTTTGAGTAATTTAATGTTAGCGCTTTATGAAAAAACTACAACTTTTGTTCTTCGCTCTTTTTTGCGCCGTGTTATCCTTTGGGCAGCTACCGCAGGGGATGAACCTTCAGATGATTGTGCGTAACCACGCCGGGGCTCTTATCCCCGAAAAGCAGGTGGGGCTGCGTTTTACGCTTGTGAAAGATAGTATTGGGGGGACTCCGGTATATCAGGAGACCCAGCAGCAGACTACCAATTTGTTTGGGTTGGTGAATGTGGTGTTGGGCCAGGGGACGGAGGTGTTTGGAGACTTTGCCTCCATCCAATGG